>JAEEGH010001016.1_pt1 | contig 84759 bp, 74 predicted proteins | sample 9134181 | NCBI WGS metagenome assembly JAEEGH01 (sample SAMN16246544, study PRJNA631951) | gut metagenome | biome: gut microbiome; feature: rumen; material: DP-attached | host: Bos | place: Iran: Karaj | collected 2018-10 | reverse complement strand
GCGGATGTTAAATTTATTAATCAAATCTCTTTTGATCATCTTGCCCCATGTAGGACAATACATAAATCTTAAAGGCCATTCGTCACCATTCGCATAATAATCATTAATCATTCTATCAATATAAATACCCCTATCTGTTTTTTGGATAATATTTTCTGAATATACAGATTCTTTCTTGAAATATATGACATCCGCTTCCGAGTCTGCATTTGAAGAAATGATATCATACATATCTTCCACAAAAAAATCATCGGCGTCAGCAAACAGCAACCATTCACCCTTTGCATGATCCAATCCTATATTGCGAGCATAGCCAGCGCCTCCGCCTTTTGTCGTTCTGATAAACTCCAAATAAGGACGCGACAGTTCAGGATACCTCTCTAAATATGTATCGGCATCTGGACTGTTATCATCCACCACAATCACCTGTATATCTTCAGATACAGGTATCGACTTCAGACAGCGCATCAGCAAGTCCGGAATATCATAATGTGGTATTATAATAGAAAACAATGGATTCATATTCGCAATTAATCTACGGGAGGTAATTCAATGTAACACGATTTCAAAGGTGGAAGAATTTTTATATAGCGTAAAAAATCTTCCATACAATTCCTTATCCTTTTTCATAAAGAACGTTTTTCTGTTTTAATACCCTTCCATTTTGTCTGGTTTTGATATTTTACAAAAGAATTCTTATAAGGATGCGGATCACACATATATACATACCAGGGCTTTTCACGAGACGCAAAGTGTATGATAACAGGATCAGCAATGGCCTCTTTTATCTCATCCTCATATTTCCAATAATAAAATCTTGGAGTACGTCTTAACATACCTGATTGAAGATTATATTTAGGATGAAGTGACCTTTTTGATTCTTTCAATACAGCGTTCATCACATCCTGGTCTTCAAAAACAATTCTTTCAGGATAGTTGGAAATATATTCTGTAAGAGAATTGACTATATGGTGCTTGCGCCAATATTCTATATTAATGAGCAAAACACCCGCGTTAAAATAGCCAAATTCTGGTGAATACCGTAAACGATTATATCTCTCAATTTTACCTTCGTATGCATTAAATACTGTTCCGATTGCTATTTCTGATATATCTGTACTCCATAGCGGCAGGAGCGAATGTCTTACAATACAATCTCCGTCTATATATATTACCTTACTAACAGACTCCGGCAGAATCTCCGGGAGGTATAATCGATAATATGTGGCGCGAGTTAACCATTTGGAATTCGTAAGAGGTAAATTCTTATATACATGACTGGTTACATTATAAAACAGGGCTCTTTTCCCTTCAAATTGAGAAATTGCATCTATCAGGTTTTTTATATCATTGTCCGATACGCTTTCATCAACGACCAAATGAAAGTCTATGTCTGAATCAGGAGTGTTTGCACAGACCGAGTATATCATTACGCCCGTTGGCATAACGTAGCCCTTATCAAGGCAAGCTGCAATATGTATCTTTTCTTTCTCCATCATACTGTCTCCATCATACTGAGTGATCTTTATATATAACGATCCGACCATCACTCAAAATCAGAAAATCTTGTTAACCATAGCCATAAAGAATACAAATACATCTTGATTGTGAACCTGATTCTCTTACCGGAACAATGAGAACGAATGGCAGTGGGTATAGATGGATAAATCTCAGGTAATTTAAAGAAATAATAACGAAACAAATCCCTGTCTTGCCTCAACATTCTTTGTAGATACCATTTGAACGGCTTTTGCTGTTCTATATCAACATTCAGTTGCTTAAACATTTTTTCTACACGAAACGAGACTTCTGCCCGAACCTTAAATTCATGGGGGGTAGAGCAAAATTTACCCGTCAAAGAGTTTTCACGGTACGTGTAAATATAAAGGATCTGATCTGCCACCTCTATTTTTTTCGCATAATAGCCGGTGCAGACGGAAAAATAATAATCATTGGAATACTCTACTTCATCAAATCGAAAATGATGGTTCTCGACAAATTCTCTCTTTATCATCTTCCCCCATGGTGAACAATATCTTAATCTAACATACTTTTCATAACCCGTTTCAAAATATTGATCAATATATTCATTTAAATATTGGACTCGTTTAATGGTTTTATCAATATCAGAAGACAATACACTTTTTTCCTTAAAATAAATCACATCAGCTTCTGAATCAATATACGATTGGATGATTTCGTACATATTATCCACATACAAATCATCTGCGTCTGCGAATAACAGCCACTTTCCTTTTGCATGATCTAAGCCTACATTCCTGGCATAACCGGCCCCTCCGCCTTTTGTGGTAAGGATAAACTCCAGGTATGGACGAGACAGCTCTGGATATCTCTCCAAATAGGTATCTGCATCCGGACTGTTGTCGTCCACCACAATTACCTGTATATCTTCTGATATAGGTATCGATTTCAGACAGCGCATCAGCAAGTCTGGAATATCGTAATGAGGTATGATGATACTATATACAGGATTTACCATGTTAACTCAATGAAATATCACTCTACAAGATAATCGCCCGCTTTGCAATTCTCCACTAATGATTTAAACTGGGTATCATTGGCTAGTATATTTGTTTTAAATAATGCAATATCCTGCACTTCGTCCATACAAATGGTATCATGACCGTATCTCTCATGTGTATAAACTTTTGATGCCACATATCCATTTTTTTTTGCCATCAGCCAGAACCACAAATCATCATTTGTTGGACAATACTTCATGAAACTATCTTCATCAAAAACTTCAGCAGACAAACTGCCTGGAGGATATAATATGCCTGCTTCTCCTATGGCAAGATTTAGATTTGACGGAGGAGTGCCATTAGGAACATGTTTCCATTTCCTATATGGCTCAACTGCACCATCATTGTTTAAAGCTATTCTTCTTATTCTTGATGCATATATATAATGAGGATTTTTGTTATATGCGCCCACTAAACGGTCAAGGGTATCAACCTCGTACATCACATCATCATCTATAGTAACAATCACACTGTTTGGACACAATTTTAATGTGGGGATCAATTTTTTATATTGACGTATATCCTTGGTATAGCGCACTTCTAATCCTCTTTTCATTTGAAGGCGTAATGAATAAGGAAGAGGCTCGTCTTTTAATTCCTCTTCCAACCATAAAATCAAGCGATTCGGCTTCATTGTTCCTTGCATGATTGATTCTATCGCAAGATAAACAGAATACAGACGCTTACCATAGGTGGTCAATGACAAGACGACCTCTTTGTCAGCGATTCTGTCTGTTGTAACCCCACTATCTTTACAAGTGCTTGTGGTATTCTTTAACATCTCAGATTTTATTTTGAATAACATCTCAGATTTTAACTTCACAAACAACTTGTCTTCATGACTTATCATGAAAGCATCTATTTTTCTTTTAATTATTTCTTTGAATATCATAGCTTATATTTATATTCATTGGTGATGTACTATCCTCTAAATTGTGAAGAAGCATTTATATCAAGTTTAAGAATACCAGGTAAAGATCTTCCCAAATACGGATCCTCATCTAAAAATTCATCGACCATAAATGGATGCATATAAGGATTACATATTCTATATTTGTTATTTTCACCAAACCAAATATTCATATAGTACTTGCCACGATTGAGGAATAAGGGTGGCAGAGAAAAATCAACAATATATTCACCAATCTTAGAATCGTGTTGAGGACTAACAACTTTACCACTATGAAAGATAGTGATGTTGTCAGCAGTATGCAATTCAAAAACTGCATCCAAATGGATATCCGGGACATAGTTCATAAATGTCAAACGGAAATGGATACCCGAGGCGACACTCACCACATCCCCTTTTATCGGCATAACTTCAAATGACTTGATTCTCACTTTATCGTTACCTGGTGCCGTTGACAAATCATCAAAATACACGCTTTGTGAAGGTATGGTGCCATCATCAATGTACATTCGGATGGTGTCTTCTATATTCCCAGAATACTTCACTTCCCCATTTTCTAATAGGATACCGCTCTTGCATAGCTTCTTAACAGCAGCCATATTGTGACTTACAAATAGAACAGTTCTTCCTTCTCCCTTCGCAACATCCTGCATCTTTCCGATGGCTTTCTTCTGGAATTCGGCATCGCCTACAGCCAACACTTCATCAACCACCAGAATCTCTGGCTCCAGATGAGCGGCAACAGCAAAACCTAAGCGTACCTTCATACCAGAAGAATAGCGTTTCACAGGCGTATCGATATATCGTTCGCAACCAGAGAAATCGACAATCTCGTCGAGTTTGCGTGTAATCTCTGTCTTGGTCATGCCCATGATGGCACCATTCATATAGATGTTCTCACGCCCAGTCATCTCAGGATGAAAGCCCGTTCCCACCTCAAGCAGCGAAGCGATGCGCCCACAGACGTTGATCTCGCCAACGGTGGGGGCTGTCACACGAGAGAGCAACTTCAGCAAGGTACTCTTACCAGCACCATTCTTGCCGATAATGCCCACCACATCGCCTTGCTCCACACTGAAATTGATATCCTTAAGCGCCCATACGAATTCGTTCTCGCCCTTCGTGGAACGTATGTTGGTATCACCAATCTTCAGGAAGGGGTCTTCCTTGCCCAGGACATTCATGGCCCACCAACGACTCAAGTCGCGGCTGAAGGTACCAGTGGATACCAGTCCCAAGCGATATTGCTTGCCTACATGAATAAACTCAATAGCCTTCATTATTCACTATTCACTTTTAGACGGTATCCATGAAATTACGTTGTACCTTATTAAATATAACGACGCTGAATAGCACCAGCACACTCATAAACAGAAAACTATAGCCTAAGGCAAACCAAGAGAAATAGCCCTGTCCCAACGTGGCATACTTGAATGCCTCGATGATAGAGGTCATCGGGTTGACCATAATCAGTGTGCGCAAAGGACCTTCTTCCACCATGCTGAGTGGATAGACAATAGGCGTAGCATACATCCAGAGTTGGACAATAAAGGTGAAGAGTATCGTAAAGTCACGATACTTCGTGGTAAGCGAGGAGATCAGAATTCCAAAGCCAAGACCCAGTCCTGCCAGCATCACGACCAAAAGGGGCGTAAGCAGGATGGCGAGATTGGGTGCAATCGGTGCACCTGCCATAAAGAAATAGAGATAGAGCACCACAAAAAGCCCTAGCTGAATGACAAATCGCAACAGATTGGATATCACCACAGCGATGGGCACCACCAGACGGGGGAAATATACCTTGCCAAACATATTCTGGTTGGCTATGAAAGTGTTTGACGACTGGTTCAGGCAGTCAGAGAAATAAAACCAGCAGATGTTGCCAGCCATATAAAACAGAGCCTGGGGCATCCCGTCTGTACTCATCTTGGCTATGCCGCCAAACACCACCATATTCATGATGACGGTCATTACGGGCTGTATCAGATACCAAAGCGGACCCAGGATGGTCTGCTTATACTGCACCACGATATTGCGCCTGACGAACAACTCTATCAAGTCGCGATAACGCCAGATTTCCTTGAAATCAATATGCCACAGTTTTTCATGCGGCCTTATTTTCATTGTCCAGACTTGCTGTTGCATATAATTGTTTAAACTGATTCTTCTTTTCCAACCTTTTCAAGACAATAAGATGGAATATAAGCGGTGGTCAAGCAGGATTGCAGGCCTTTGATGGTAATGACCACCCTCCTTTGTCCTGCTATACGGGCGACACGGCCTGTTATATCTTTAAAAGGACCATCGGTGACACGCACCAAATCGTCAGAAATAAACCTACAGGACTTGATATCAACCGCCATCACATGCTCATCCTGCAAGGATGATGCCTTGATTAATGGTTTCAGATCACTGAAACTGACTGTCAACGGAGGGTTATAGCCGTTCTCGTCCGTGATGAAATGATTGTAATAGTAAGTGGTGTATTGCGACATTTTGGAATGCCTGACATACTTTTCCGCTTCTTGCTCCGTCATATAGGCAAAAAGAAGGTTCATGAAGGGGAACAGCTTTCTTTGTTTCTTGCCCATCTCTTTGTTCCTGATGTCTTTCCAGACCTTCGCCAGATAGACGTAGGTGCCGTCTTCAATGAGGGCATCTGCAACCGTCTGTGCCTGCCCATATTTGATGCGGAGGACATACCATGCTTTGTCTTCACACGGGACATATCTTACCGACACCCCTGTTTTTGAGCTTTTCGCTTCGGGGAAGGCAAAGGAGGCAAATCCTGAGCAATTCTCGTCTTTGATATTAGCATTATCCAATGTGTTCATATCCGACGATCTATTGCATAGCGCAATACAAATCCTTATGTTGGTATTTGTGGGTGCAAAGGTACTAATTTTTTAGCAAATCACAACGCAACCATAGTGTTATTTGTTTTGAGCAAGCTGTTTATGCTGGTGCAAAGGTACTAATTTTTTACAATCGCTATTCCTTATACACGATCATATCTGCCAGCTTAAGGAAGTAGTCGTTCGACCAGATGTCGAGTTCAGACTCGTCAAAGACATAGCGAAGCACATCCTCTTTCACAACACTTATATCTGTCTCGGAAAGACGCTGCCTCAAAGTCTCAAGAAAGTCATCCATAGACATTTCAATACCATTGAACTCGCTGATCCTCTTTTGCAGATGAGCAAAGTTCAGGGGGATGCGATTTCGTACATACCACTCAAAATCGTACCAGTCGCGACCTTTCACTCTGGTTTTCCAATTTCGCAGCAAAAGTGCATGCATCTTACCAGCAAACAAGTCTGGAAGACTCACGCAACGTACCATAGATGAATAAGGCTTGACCAGCATCTTTTCTTCAGTGAGGAAGCCAAGCGGAGGGTTGGTGTCGAGTTCAATCTTCACCTTTGGGGTCTTTTCCGTTTGGAACGCGATGTCATAGACATCTGTATTGCCTTTTGGAAAGGCGGATTCCACCTTTCCGAAAGTCTTCTTGTCCTTCTTCTTAATGGTTACCTCTCTACCAGTGAGTTTAAATGTCTCAACAATCGATTTGAAAAAATCTTCAAGATGTACGTCTGGGTTCTTCTCTGTCTGAGTGAAGTCCATATCCTCAGAAAAACGTCGAAGATCGTGGAATATACGAAGGCATGTGCCCCCATAGAATGCTGCATGCATAAAGAAGCCTCCACGAAAAAGGCCTGCAAGGACAATTTCCTGCATAACCTCACGTTGGGCATTCTCCCGCTCTATCTTATTTTGTGGATGTAGCTCATCCACCATCTTCTCATATAATGTCATCTTTCCAATAGTTTTAATAAGTTTGCTAGAATCTGCTTTTTCTTTCCCTTTTCCATGCATTGTTTGATGATACTACGATCCATTGTCTTTAAGTCATCGAGCTCAATTCGCATATCCTCCTCAAAAAACACTTCAAGCGCAGATAGCGATTGCGAAGGAATATGGTGTTCTACCATCAGCATGTCGCATAAGGCTTTCTCAGGAGAAGCTATCATAAAAGAGATTTCACCCTCTGTGGCCATAGTTATGCCGATAGGAAAATAATCATCTGAAAAGTTACGGAAAGTAAAACGACCTATCGGCGTCAGAAACGACTGGGTATGCATCGTAGTGGCCGATGTAATTGTTACCACCCGTTCAGGAATAAGACCATAGTAATGAAGAGCATAATGCAGGGATACATAAGACGGTCCATAAAGATGATTTGCAATCAGTTCCTGCGAGAGGGGCTTTCCGCTAATTTCTGGTGAAACGACATACAAATCCTTTTTAATCCATAAGCCTTCTCAAGAGCTTCTCGCTTGGCTTTTGAGTCTGCATTAAAAAGGTCATCTCGTGAAACCTTGATAAATTTACCCATAATACTGATAGTTTTACAGAACAGCGACGTTGCTGCCCTTAACTATAATAACGGGATTTACCTCCGTTTCATGATACTATTATCAAAAGAATGTTATCGCAAGTAGTCCTGATTTGTAGAAACTTACATTGGCATACCAAATATTACTTTTGATTACCATTTAGTTGTGAATACTCCGTTAATCACAATCTTTTGATAAAAAGAATATGCATCTCTGAACAGGTTCTGACCTCTGTGCAGCATATCAGCGGGACTAAGACATCTACGAACGGATGATTACTGTAGTCATAACGAAAACTGCATGATATAGGTGCAACAATAACGACAGCAGCTACAACTTTTTCAAGTTGTAGCTGCTGTTGTTAGTAACATATAGGTTGTTACACCTATAGTCGATTGAAAACCTCACACAGATCTTAACCATCTATGGGATATTCGGCCTTCTTTTTTTACCTATTTCTTATATTCCTCGATTTCGAGATTTTCCATATTCTTATAGCCCATGAAAAGAGGACCGTCCATAAGACGTCTCATCAACCGCCAGAACCTCTTGTCCTCGCGATGCGTATAGCCGCCCAGCTTCACCATCATGTGCCATAGCTCGGTTCCCTGAGGATACTCTTCCTCGTCCAAGGGACCACCGTTCTGTTGTCCCTTCATCAGCTTGTAGAACCCAAAGGTAACGGCGAATCCCAGAACCGCAACAACGTACATCTGTACGTCTACAGAAGCACCGATCTTCCATGACGCAAACCATGCCAGCACCACCAGGAAATTGATCAATAATATGAACAATGCTGCGCCCAGGTGCGAGAAACCCATGTCGATGAACAGATGATGCAAGTGCGTCTTGTCAGGTTTGAAGGGCGAACGTCCGCGTAGTATTCTCATTGTCATCACCCTCAACGTGTCAAACACGGGAATGCACAGCACAGACAACGTAAACGCAGCTAATCCTATTCCTTGACGTGACAGTGCCTCACAGTTCTGCTTGGAACTCATGGCAAAGAACACCAACACAGTCATCAGCATCCCCAACATCAGCGTCCCCCCGTCACCAATGAACATTTTTGAGCGGGTACCGAAAACGTTATGCAGGAAGAACGGTATCAGTGCACCGATCACAATCAGAGTCAGGCATACCATCACTTGGCTCCATACTGTCCAAAAGGCAAATCCGAAACAAACGCAGGCCAACATGCCATAGCCACTTGAATAGCCGTCCACACCGTCTATCAGGTTTACTGCATTAATAATACCCACTCCGGAAACGATGCTAAGCGGAATGCCTATCCAAGGTTCCAGTTCGTTTACTCCCCACAGGCCGTGGAAATCATCAATATAAGTGCCGGTCAAAACGATGAAGATCCCTACCAGGGCAATCTCTATCAGCAAGCGCAATAAAGGCGAGATGTCCTTCACATCGTCCCAAACACCAATCATCATCATCACAGTCATACCAATCAGTCCGAACGTCAGCACATCGCTGTACATAAACACGTTCAGCATCAGCCCACCGGCCAGGATACCGGCATATACCACCACACCTCCCATGACAGGTATTGGCACACGTTGCAGTTTCCTGGCATTAGGATTGTCCACAATCCCATACTTCCTGGCATACCTCAGTACCACTGGATAGAGCAATGTGCTCACCGCCAATGACACCAGTGCTACCAGGACTCCTATTTGAGTATTCTCCATACTGTCAATTCATAGTTGTCATTTATCCACGCACCTCTAAGTACTTCTTCAAGACAGTCTGGGCCCACCGTTCATACCCGGCTTTGCCCAGTACAGTCCTTGTCTGAAACTGATAATACTGCTTCTTTGTATGCTTCACCTTTTTCAGGCTCTGTCTCAGATACAGTATATGTTCCCTTCTGAGCAATGCCACAGGCATCTGCATCTCTTCAGAGTACGACATGTAGGGTTCTGTCACCATCGTCGTATAATACGCTGACAAGCCATAGGCCAGGTACACCCCAGCCATGGCATCATAGTAAAGGAAAACACTCTGTCCGTCGTTTCCAACCTCTCTTAAGGTAATCTCTTTTTTATCCATATTTGTAAATTCTCCTACATTTCACCTTGCTATAACAGAAGTCCATGTCGTCGAGTAGTTCATCACACAAGTCTTCTGGCATGTCGCCTGCATACCCTGCAGCAACGATAAAGATGGATGCAAGTTTACGAGTATCTTTCTCTGTTCTCAAATGCGTCCCCATCAATATCGTGGGCAGCGTCTCATATATTTAGAGTCCCTCTGGTATCGTCCACCGCCTAAGCAGCAAACGATTACTGTATCTATAAACAGCCAAGCGCCCCGTCAAGGGTACAAGTAAAAGTGGATTAAGGAACCATACCCCGATCCTTTGGTTCTTCAACTCTTTCTTCGAGCCTTCTTCCACTCTCCAACATACAGTTTTGGCAAAGTCGCCACTATCCAGAAGCAACGATTTAACTGCTTCTTCGGATCCTGATATATCCTATAAACGAACTCTAAATGATGCTTCTGTATCCATTCTGGGCAGCGACTCTCATCAGTTCCACTGTAGAATTTAAACACTGCGCCAACTGCAATCATTACCCCACTCTTCAAATGAGGCAACAGTCGATTCATAAATCGTTCTTGTTTGGGAGCACCCAAGGCAATCCAGATTATCTTTGCACCATCTTCTTCAATCATCTTAGCGATGCCTGGGTAGTAAAACTCCTCAACATTCAAGAATGGAAGCTCAACAAACTTCATATCAACGACATCAGGATTCATCTTTGACAACTCACGCTTAAGCCCCTCCAAAGTTCCTTTACTCGTTCCCATAAAAATCATACGATACTTACGTGATGACACTATATCTTTAAAGATATCAGCCCCACAATATTGTTCGTATTTGACGCCATAGATAGACTTTAAGTACAAAGGAACCCAACTGCTGTCACAAATTGCGAACAGCCCCCCATTCACAACCTTCAGATATTCCTCGTCTCGATTTGCATTATTCAATACAACACCATCAGCAACACAGATATACCCCTTCTGCGCTGCTTCAATCGCCCGATGCACTTCCTGCTTATCAAATTCGTATTTTATATTGAAATAGGTTCTCATTTATATTAAAAATTTTTCAACACCTTTCTTCCAGCACCATATTCTCATCTTATCAAGACTGCATGCAGTCATAAAGAAAAGGACAATATACAACATCGATGCAAAGAATGGTAAAGGAATATTGTCATCTATCCAATATAGTCCTTTATAATATAGTTCACTTCCATCATTCCACGAATGCATCAACAATGCTGCAAACGCTGAAGTTGAAAAAAAGAATATAATTTTCTCTGTATGTAATACTTTTAATGATTTACAAAACAAGAAAAGATAAATTGTTTGCAATATTTGTATAGGCGAAATGTAGGAATATATAGTTTTACTTACACCCATGTATGCAGCAATTATACTGACAATTAAGCATAAGATACCCAACCCTAAATACACGGACAGGTTAAAGACAGCTCCCCAATGAAAACAACTAAGGGAACTCTTTCTCAAATAGGCTCCAAGCAGATATAGTCCAGCAAAACTAACAAAAGACATACCACTAAAGAATTCATGACATTCCGATGAAATCCATCCAAACAATGTTTGAAAGAGATAAAATGTCAGAACCATCTGTCCCAATTCCTTCTCGGAACTCTTATCTATGAAAGCATTTAAAATCGGTGCTATCATATACAATCCAAGGTATGCAGTAAAAAACCAATTAACACCAAACAAGAAGCATGTCATTTGTTTAAGCATTACCATTGGGTTGAAACCATGAAATCCTAGCGCCCAACAGATCAAGTATATCATGCCACCCCAGAAACTTATTTGAAATAAGAAAGAAAGCACCCCCCCCAACTTCCATCGTATTCCGAAATAACCCGATATAATAATAAAACAATTGACGCAGACAAAATCTACACTGCAAAGGCTAGCGACTCCAATATATTTCGGTAATGACTCCTGAAACATCTCTAAACTAAGTTTTCCATTTAATGGAAAATTGTAATGAACGAGCAAAACTAGAATCATAGAAATGATTCGTAATAGCTCAACATTTGCAAGTCTCTTTCTTTTTTCAACGGAATAAACCTTCATCTTTCTATGGCTTATTAAAATCTATGAAATTCGCGATACTGAATATATTTACATAAACCCCGCCAAACGAGTGAAGAGTGCGAACAAAACATCATAAGCTGTGAAAGTATTCCTGATGGGAAGAATTTTCCATAGCGTAAAGTTTCTTCGCGTGATAAACATAGTCTTCCCGACATGATTTGGCTATAAACTAACATCGATGCTATTCGCCCCCTCGCTTTTTGATAACCTTGGGGTAGTAATGTATCTTCACGAAAGCCTAACCGCTCTATAATACGCTTTTGCCATTCGTCTACTGATGGTGCGCTCTGCCATCGTGGCTGCATCTTTCTTATCCACGTCTGTTGATCTTTGACCAATTCTGTCCCATCGCTAACAAAGAGTAATTCAGGTATAACCCCCCACTTGCCATAGGTACTGACCATTGCCCAGAATTCCAAGTCCTCAGTTACGCGTAAATCTGTTCGTTGACCACCAATTTGTCTGATGATATCCGTCTTGATACAAGCACTGCCAGTACAAACATGCATATACTCTCCCCAAAACGTCCAAAAATCATCTAAGACAAAAGGCTCATCATAACTATCAAGACATTTAGGAGAAAAATTATCTCCAGAAACTGTCAGATGCTTTTGCCCCACATTCACAGCCACACAATCAGGATTGCTGTCAAGAAAAGAGATGGATTTTTCTATGAATCCATTAATCCAGAAATCATCGGAATCTAAGAATGCGCTATATCGCCCATGCGCATGGGCAATACCATTGTTCCGAGCCGCAGCAGGTCCAGCATTTTCTTGACTAAGGATAATTACAGATTCACCATACCCCTTGCTGGCCACATAATCCCTTACAAATTGCAAAGATTTATCCCGGCTGCCATCATCTACTATTATAATCTCATAAGAATAATGCGTCTTTTGGGAGAAAACAGATTCCAACGTACGCTCTATCAGAGGCATCGCATTATAAAGAGGAATTACTACAGAAAGATCAATCATAATTAAATGTAATTCATTAGTTTAATTCTATAGCTCGTGCGTAGATTTCCATCAGCATCTTGTATATTTGTTCTCGAGAATAAGATGTTTCAGCCCTTATCCTTCCTGCCTTACCAAATTCCACACATTTCCGAATATCTGGATATAATTGACGAATCGCATTTGCCAAGGCAACGGAATCACCCGCCTCAACTAAAAGACCGTTTTGCTCATTATCTACGATAGAAGGCATTGCTCCTATATTTGTTGTAATGACTGGTCTTTCTAATATAAATGCACGAAGAATGACATTTGGAAATCCTTCATACCATTTACTTGGTACGACAATAATTCTTGAATTTTGATAGAATGCATCTAGCTCCACTCCTTTCTTAAATCCTACAAATTCTACATTTTGTGGACAATCTCCCGGTATGGAGAAGTTCCTGTCTAAACTTCCAGCAACTTTAAACGGCAAACAGGGATTCATTCTTGCTGCTTCTAAAAATTCATAGATTCCTTTTTCAATACTAACACGGCCGACAAAACTGACACAGTCACCTATATCCGTCAATTCTTCCTTCATTTTAATATCCGGGGAGATACCAGGTAATATAGCTAATTTATTCGCAGGAATCCCTTGTTCTTCAAACTTTTTCTTTTGGAATTCTGACTGAACGATAAAAACATCCACCCCGTCTCTAATATTATGAGAGATCCGGGAATACGTATTTCGCAATGCATAGCCTATGCTCTTCATAATATTCTCCTCACAATTATTCAGAACGCAATGCCACTCTTTTCCACCAAAACATGCTTCACAAACCTTTCCTTCAGGCCTTAGGCAAAGACCATTTGGACAGAATAGCCGATAATTAGGACAGCGCATCACCACAGGTATACCTCTTTGCTTTAAGGGTCTAAAAATGGATGAAGAAAGAAGAGGGTACAAATTCTGCACCTGAACGATGTCCGGCTCGTATTCATCGACCATCCTCGCCAAACTTTTCGCACTCTGTGGATTATATATCCCCGTAAAGAATGCTTGGAATGGACCTATCCCTTTCCTCACCTCGTCAGAGCTTCGTTTAAACCACTTTACAGTATGCCCATGTTCCTCAAGTAATGTCGCTAATTCTCGAGAAGCATGTTCCTCTCCCGTTGGTGTCGTGTCACTATACGAATTGTGTATGAATAGTATTTTCAATTTATATTTCTTGTATTTATAAATAATTGAGGTATGTTTAACCAATCCCCCATTGTTATTTTATCAAATTCTGCCGGTTTAGTATATTCCATTCCACTACCATGAAAAAAGGTCAATTCGCCAAAATAAATATCATACCTGGGAAGATTTTTTATAAATTACTTCCCCTACGTTTGCCTGGTAGTGTCAACCAGTCACCAAAGTGTTTGTCCCATTCTTCAGGTTCAAATGGCATCATTCCACTAAAATGGAAAAAAGTCAGCTCACCAAACATTACCTTATCCCCGAGATCATAAAGATCAACCCTTACATGTGGCATTCCCTTTGACAACCTTTCTGCTGTTTGCTTCATCAGCTCGAAATTTTCAGGCTTCTTAGGCGATATACTTGCATGATCGTGTCCCTGTCGGAACGGCAGATGGGTAAAGTTCTCATCATAAAAATCAAATTTCACCTCTTCGTTTGGATTCTGACGTTCTGTGGCGACAAACAACCCCTTAACCTTTCCATCAAAACAGAAAAACTTATAGTCTGCCAAATCTTTAATATCCGGTCTAGGCTCAATAAACTTTTCTGCTATGATGCGTTTAGGTACGTTCTTATATGGCCATTCGCGCCATACTTTGTAGAGATCTGTATTTAGGCTCTCTTTTAATAGACGAATGGCTTTTTGTTTATCAAAAGTTTCCTTATCGCGACAGATGGCGACTCCTTCGTTACCACCACCGTGAGTCGTTTTCAACACAAATTGATCTGGCAATTTGTCCCACTCAATATTCTCCGGTTTGTCCCATACGCCAAGCGTCGGAATCACATACTCTTCGCCTATAATATCAGCAACATACTCCTTCGCCGCATATTTATCCACCATTTTCGTGTATTCGGGATTCCTGTCGTATAATTTCAACCACTGGAGTTTCTCACTAAAAGTCTGAGGGTTCTTCCAATTCATCCAACGCCCAAAAATCCTATGATACTTCAATGACAAGTAAAGCTTGTCAGGTAACAAACGAGATAATCTAACTAAAATGCTATTATTCATAAAATACAGGTATGACAAAAAAGATTATTTTTGTTTACATGAAGAGAATATCGTTGCAGCAACATTCCCTGGAGAAAACTTTTCCACAAGTTCACTTGATCTTTTACCCATTATATCGAAAGCATGTCTCTGCCTATAGCTTTCATTTAGCTTTTCTAACGTTGAATGCCGGTCTAAAGGGTCAAATGTCCAACCATTATCATCACGAACCAATTCAGGCCAGCAACCGTTATAGACAGAACAGAGGACAGGCAAACTGCACGACATAGCCTCAGGAACTACCAAACTCCAGTTGTCTTGTAAAGTAGGAATAACAAAGACTGATGATGAAGAATAATATAGCGGCAAATTAGAATAAGAAATCTTACCTACAAGAACCACATTGGTCAGATTTTTTTCAAGACAGTACTTTTCAAGTGATTCTTTCTCTGGCCCATCACCTATTAAAAGTAATGACACCTCTTGTTCCTTACCTTTAGTAAAAAATGCCCATGCCTCTAATAGCTCTGCTATACCTTTCAACTGCACCAATCGCCCCGAAAACACATATACCAGTTCATTTAAATGATTCTTCTTGCGAAACTCTGCTTTCTCTTCTTCAGATATTCTTTCTGATTCTTTTTTGAAGAATTGAGTATCTGCCGCCATATTACCCAAGCTGATTTTTTCATCTGGATACCCTAGACTCATGACATAATCACGAGAGAGCGTACCATTACAACAAATTCTATCCATATAAAACTTAGCAAATTTCCGATACAATGTGTTTAATTTACCCACATTCCTTTCGGTATGGTGCCATCCTTCATAACACATGACATGCTTGACACTTCTGTGGAACATCTTATATATAATGCACGGGAAAGTCCACTGAAAAAAGCCATCTGTTATAATGGCATCCGGTTCTGAGGCTTTCAGTGCTTTATACAAACCCGGTTGTATCGGTATTCTTGAGCCATTCTTTTTTGAACTGGAAATCGGGTTTTGTGCCTTGCCTATTAAACGTATTTCTCCTTTCAAAGGTAAGCATCTTGCCCCCAACACATTACGCATTTTATCAGTAAGGCTTTCAGGAACCACGTCTCCATTAAAAATTAGGGATAGATTATTCCCACATAGCTTATCTAATTCCTGGTAAACAGGCACACGGTAATCCAAAAAACTTCTAGTTACCCAAGTTATCTTCATTGTTTTCAAATTTATACTTATTATACACATAAACAACGCTTATCATAACGGCAACAAGCGTTGAAGCTATCCATGAACCATACACACGCATTCCTATTCCCGGATTGCCAAAGCTCTCAATAAAGGCTCCTGCAAGCAAAGCTATGAATAAAGGTTTTATATCTTTAGGTATATGCCGCGACAAAGTAGTGCGAAGCAATGACCACCAAAACAAAAACATGAGAGTCACTCCAATTAATCCACAACCTACAAATGCAGACATAAAACAGTTATGCATACCTATCACACCCATTAGCTCATTTTCTTCAACGAGAGTGCGCTCACCTGCTGCAAATCCCCAACCGACCATCGGTCTTTCCATTCCTCTTTCAATTCCATAAAGCCATATTACGTCACGACCTGTTGTCTCTTCAAAACTAACGCTCGTCTTATCTGCAAAGATTGTCTTAAGAAGAATCGTTTCCGCACCAAAGGTAAAAGACAAAGCCAAAAGAATAATTGTAGCTAATATTGCCATGGCTCGAACAATCTTATTAGACCAAAAAGCCGAAATCGCTCCCAAAGTCATGCCTATATAACCAACTGTCGACATACTAACAATGGCGAATCCACATATAATATATTTAATTATCCTAGGCGTTTGAACGTAAAGGGGAAGATAAAAAAAAATGGGAGCTATCATCTGTGCACAATTGAAAACAGTTCCATCACCAATATTCAAGCCAATTTCCGCCCCCCCCCTTATATACGATAAAAACCTAATGAGTATGCTTAAAAAAACAAATACAGAAGACCACATTAACAATTCTGATAAGCCACGTTTCATGACCAATTGTTCTGCTACCGCTATCATAATTAAAAGCATTCCGATGCATTCTATAGATCTATAGGCTGTCATGGGTAGGCTCGTACTCCATAAAGAGGTTACCCCTCCCCATATCGAATACAATAAAAACCATTTTATCGGTGAGTTAGATAGAATCTTAGTTGTAAGCTTCTTATATTGTGTAGAAAAGCATATTATAAATGCCAAATACAAGCATGTAAAAGCATAAACTATAAAAATTAAAGCTGATGCATCAACTGAAGCTTGTTGAGACGCATCGCGCTGGCGGCTAAAAAACAACTCAATCAGATAATATGACAGCAACAAAATGCCAATCACTCCACCAGCCTTCAAAGCATGTTTTATGTAAGGGACCGTTCTCACTTTAAAATACCTTTTTCTAATTTTTCACATCTAATAAATGAAAGTTCGCATCACGCTATATTTTCATTATTGCTTAATTCAACAGAACTTTAAATTTCTTAATAATTTCATCAGTAATTACCTGCTGCCCCTTTACGTTCAAATGTAAGCGATCAAGAAACAATTCATGTCGCGAGGCATACGCCGGATTAAAGTCCCAATATTCCACCATTGGGTTTTGCTCAGCATAATGGGTATACCATGCCACAATCTGCCGATATTTCTCTGGTTCAAAATCGTTCAGAAGATCAAGCGTTGGCGTGTTCACAAGAACGACTTTTACACCACGAGACGTCAACAAAGCAACCGTCCGTTGAAACTCATTCATTAATTCAGCATTCATTGTGATATGACGTTCATCATCATTGGTCAACCGCTGCTTATAAACCTCTATATCTATTACTCCTGTCTTTCTGTTACTCCAATCATGCCTCCATCCTCTGATAGCAGCATTCTTCAGTCCATCATCGTTGTACCGACTACTACGTATCAGTTTATGAGTCCAATAATCCACATTACTTGCCTGCTGGCGGATATACTGAGAGATATTTGGATCGTCAATAAAAGGATAAAACAACATGTAGCTGTTCTGACTCAAACCCTCACCAGTAAAAGTACAAAGATCAACCCCATATAAACAGAATTTCAGCGAATCGCTATACGGTGAATCTAGAAATTGTTTCACCATTATTTTACGGTCATAAACATTCACCCCTTCGCGTGTATATTTGGATATTTTCATGCCCAGTCCCTTCTCCATCCGAGGTTTGTCGGTTGCAAGCATCAAATGCGAATGTCCCACTAACAATATCTGAGAATGCTGTTGCAAACCATAGATCTCATTCACACCATGGAGCATCAATCGCTCTAAAACAAAGTCTACTGTAGCAAAAGCAACTAAAACTGCAAGAAAAAATAAAAAATACCTTTTCATTACCGCACCCTCTTCTTAAAATTGGAAATAAACGAAATGATCTGTCTGCACACCGAACATGGCTACCATCAGCAGTAATAACACAGTCAAAACCACATCTTTCCAATGGATAAACAATTCTTTACGCTCATCCAAAAGAAATTTCCTGTACGCTAACACTTCTATAACCATAAAAAACAAAAGTAACGCCATATTGCAGGTAAATGAGAATGCAGAAGAACCTATCGCCACGCTGAAAGTCTTAAAAGTGAGCATCTTTCCTATAATGGCAGCGGCTTGTTCCATATCACTAACGCGAAAAAAAATCCAAGCTAGTGTAACCAAAGCAAAAACAACAATTCCTGAGGGTAGTCGTAGTACCTTAGGCAATTCGAACTCTTTCTTTTGCAAGCCTAAAAAATGCTCTATCAGGTAATACAAGGCATGAAGACCACCCCATACCAGAAAATTCCATGCCGCTCCATGCCATAACCCACTCAGCACAAAAACCATTGAGATATTGAACACCCAACGGGCTTTTAACCTCACACGATTGCCACCAAGAGAAAAGTAAACGTATTCCGTAAACCACGACGTAAGCGACACATGCCACCTATGCCAGAATTCTTTGACACTTACAGCAAAGTAAGGAAAACTGAAATTTCGAGTGATATTGAAACCAAGACACTTTGCAACACCCAAGGCCATGTCACTATAGCCACTGAAATCGCAATAAATCTGAATACTATAGAACACTGCAGCCAAGCATAATGTTCCACCATACATATAGTCGTAGCTTCCATAAGCCCAATCAACATAACTTGACAAACGATCAGCAATTACCACCTTCTTGAATAAACCATAAATAAATACCATCGCTCCTTCAGTGATATTTTTCAGAGAGACACCAGACGGCCGTTCTATCTGAGGTAGCAAATTGCGAGCTTTCTCAATGGGGCCACTAAGAATTGTAGGAAAGAATGACACAAACAGGGCAACATCAATAAAGTTCTGACGATCATCTATCTTCCCCCTATACACATCTATGGTGTAGGTCAGTGCTTGCAAAGTGAAGAACGAAATTCCCATTGGTAAAACCAAATTGCCAACCCACTCTAACTGTGAAGGATAATGTGACACGCCGACCACGCATTTCAAAAAGAAATCAAGGTATTTATAGGTAAATAACGGAATCAAAGACAGCACGACTGCAACTAACAAAATCCTCTTCCTTGACTCATTGTTTCGACTAATCTCAATTGGTGCTATGTAGTTCACAATAGTCACATACAGCAATATCAACAGAAATGTTGCATTAAACGAGCCATACAGAAAGTAGCTCGCAACAAGTAATAAGATATTACGTAATCGAATACTATGAATAGTCTTATCAACAGAGCTGATTATTATCAGCACTGCAACAAAAAAACACACAAATGAAAGGCTATTAAAAATCATTTTTTTACCTCTTATGAATAAGTGACATCCAAATTATGGGTGAATAGCCGCTACCAACTTATTTTGCCCATACAATCTCTTTCTTTAATACTGTACAATGTCCACCATGACCACCAATTAATACGTTTTGATCTTGGTAATTATGCCTTATAAGTGTGGAATTGGCACATACGACGCTATTATCAGAAATACAAACGCCTTTTAGGATTGTACTCCTGCAACCTATCCATACATTATTACCAATTACAACAGGTAAAGGTGCATTAACCTGTTTTCCTGCGTTATTTAATATCTTATGGAAATCAGTATCCATAATCAAAATATCCCATGATAGAAGGCTGTTATCGCCGAAAGACATTGAGAGTGAGCAAATAAACTCACAGCGTCCTGTAATCATAATATTATCACCAAAAGACAACACTCCTTCTCGATTTACACAGATTTTACATCCCCTACCAATGCTTGCTTTTCCTCTAAAAATCACTTCTCCCTGACAATCCCATATTGTGCGAGAATAATATGAATCTTGAATCCCCAAACCATATCCCCCAATCTGAATCATCCCCGTACGAATACCCTTTTTGGGAGGGATAATTTTACCTATAGACTTTATCTTAGTCCTCCTAAACACAAAGACAGGAAATAGCATTGCCTGCCTAATAGGGAAACAATTAAAATTAAAAAGTAGCGTTTTACAAAAGTCTATCTTTAGTAATATAGACATTTTTGAAAATAAATTCATCTCGCAACAAACTGTATCAAGAAGTCAAAAGTGTTTCCAACCAATTATCCAATCTAAACTTTTCAACAATTAGCGTATGTTCTTTCGAGAGAGAAATCTGAGCATTTATAAAATTCTTAATTACATCTTTCTCGGATTCAGTAAACAAAGTGTCTTTTAGAACCAGTATTTGTTCTGGATTATAAAAAACATAATTATAGACAGAGCTATTCGTTGTTATTATTTTTTTGCCCGCTCCCAACGCCCACATAAAACGAGCCGTCAATCCATCCTGATTTAAAACATTTGTATCCAAAATAACATCAGCCATATGTACATACCGTCGGAACTCATCTGTCGGGATTAGTTGGGACGTAAAAAGATCACTTTGATATATTTTATATGGTACATAGTCATGCCTACCTAAAAGTTCCTTCACTCTATTTTTCATTTTTCGCGATATAGAATAATTTTGCTGAGGCGCATATAATTTTATGAAACTTTTTTTACCCATATCATCAGATATTTTTTTTACCTGATGATAAAGGCGATAACGATTAGCGCTATATGCACCTAAGCCGAAAACTGCTATTTGAGGAACATTTGATTTTTCCATTTCAGATTTATCCCAATAAATCGGAAGTAATTTAATATTGTAATTAGAAGCGTCTTTGTTATCAAAAGTATAAACACGATTGAAATAGCAGAAATTTTCTTCAAAATGATACATACTATAAGTGGTATCATAGAGGTAATTCACCATATAAATATTTTCATTTCGTTTTCTCAACTCCTCAAACACCGTGCGATTCACGCCCTGACCATCAACAACTATAAGTAAATCAAAAAACGTTGCTGTATTACTAAACAAATTTTCCCAGTAAATGCTTTTTTTTATTTCCGCTTTACTTTTTCTCATCGGGAAAAAACTATGAGCTTTTATTCTCAAGGGATCATCTTTAAAGGAAAATTCCGGAAAATATTCTACATGATATCCTTTTGCCGTTAATCCATTAATAATATCCAAATGTAAACCATTCCAAGAAGGTGCTATTAGCAATACATTTTTCATATTTTATAAATCAAAAAAACTATCTTCTTATTATCTGCAATCTTGATTACATTTAATATTATCGATCAAACACGCGCTTTTATTATCGTATCCGCACAATATAAATTCATAATAGATTGAATTTTTGACGCATCTCCATACTCACAAGGAGAGTCATATGGTCTGTCAGGGAAAACGCCATATTCCAACTTTATATTCAATTTTTTCTCCTTTATAAACTGCTCTACCCTATCAGCCAGACTCATTGGCTTACCTGTGCAGCAGTTGATAATTCCCTTCACTTCTTTCTGCATCACAACAGCAGATAGTTGATTTGCCAACTCATTAACTGTTATGAAATCATATTGGTTTTTGCCTGTGTTGAATGGGAATGTCTTCTTACCTTCTTCTGCAGCAATCAGGAGTTTACAGAATATGGAGTTGTTCTTCTTGTCATCTCCTAAAATGTAATAGCAGCGAAGCCACTGGAGAATGCAATCCTTTTGCTGACAATAAAGTATCATGGATCTGCGCAATGCATCCTTTGCAATGCCATACATTGAAATAGGGTTACAAGGTGTATTTTCGTCAATAGCACCTTCCCAGTAGCCTATCTCATGCATGGTTCCCATCGCAGCCAATTGCTTCAATCCACTATCTATCATAGCCGTCAAGAACTTATAGTGAGCTGAAAGGTCACCTATCTGTGTAGGGGAATTATGAACAAATCCATTTCGCCAAGCCATATGCAGACAAACATCTGGCGAACCCAGTTGTACATACACATTGTCTTCCGGCAATTCAAAAATATTCAGTTCTTTACATTCTGCACGTTTATCGACATCAGTTATTACTATATCGCAGGCAATAACATCAGCTCCCTTATCCAAAAGTGCCTTAACCACGTGACGTCCTATATAACCATTTGCGCCTGTTACTAATACTTTCATAAGTTATCTTTTATTTGAAAAGGCCTTTCTGCTTCATTTCTTCAAGTGAGGCCTCGTAATTATCTGTTTGTAATTCCTGCCGTTTTACCCATTCCGCAAACCGTTTGATCCCATCATCGAATGTCCACTTAGGTAAGAATCCAAGAATCTGTTTGGCAAGGGTTATATCTGCGAAGTTATGGCGAATGTCTCCCAAACGGTAATTACCTGATACAATTAAAGGTACATCTATACCATAATGCTTGCAAAGAGTTTGAGCAACCGTAAGGACATCAGTAGCAACACCTGTTCCCACATTAAAGACATGTCCATTAGCCTCGGGCACTTCCATTCCTGCAATGGTTGCATCAACCACATCGTCGATATAAACAAAGTCACGAGTTTCCTTACCATCTTCAAAGATGTTGATACCCTTATGGCTCTTGATACGGTTGGAGAAAATGCTAAGGATGCCTGTATATGGATTGGTCAATGACTGACCAGGACCATAAACATTCTGATAACGGAAGGAAACGGATTGAATGCCAATCTTCTTGCAAATCAAGTGCACCAGTTGACCTTGCACTTGTTTTCCAATACCATAAACAGATGACGGATGAACAGCGCTGTCTTCGGTAGTCGCTACTAAGGTCAGTTTCCCACCACACTTGGGACAATGGCATTCAAAGTCGCCCTTGGCCATATCCTCATCCTTGCGTTCAGTAGGATATACTTCGCCACAATTTTCACAATGGTATTTGCCTTCTCCATAAATAGCCCTTGATTCTGCAACGACAACCCGCTTTACATGATGTTTAGTATTCGTGAGTATATCAAGCAACAAAGCTGTACCACCAATATTTACATCAATGTATCGTTTTATTTCATACATCGACTGTCCAGTACCTGTCTCTGCAGCAAGGTGTATTACATAGTCAGCATCATCAAGTGCACCTACCAACTTTTCACGGTCCCTAACATCACCTTTCACAAAGTGCACCTTATCCTTGATACTACAATACAAAGGTGAGGTTTTTTCCGGTTCTACACCATGTATCTGCTCTAACAGATTGTCAAGCACCGTTACCTCATAGTCCTTCTCTATCAACTTTATCGCAATATGTGAGCCAATAAACCCAGCTCCACCGGTTATAAGGACTTTCATTGCTTTTCTTTTATCCATTCTTTTTTCTCAAAATCATATTTCTTTATTATCTTAGCTGGTGACCCCGCCAAAACACAATAATCTCCAAATTCTCCTGATACTGTACTATTGGCCTCCAATCGCAGGTTGTTTCCAAATGAGCAATAATCTCCTATTTCAATACATTCTGGCCCAATAAGTCTATTCATACTGCCAAAGACAACACGCTTGCCACACTTTCTAAATCGCCAGCGATATAGAAGTAATTCTCTCAGCAATCGTCATACATACACTAAATATGATAAATGAAAAAACCTCATCATACACTCACCCAACTCTTCTTTACAAAATCGTACTTTTTAATTACCCTTGCAGGACTCCCGACAGCCACACAATAGTCAGGTATATCCTTTGTCACGACACTGTTTGCACCTATTACACAATGCTTACCAATCTTTGCCCCTAATACACATACATTTTCTCCAAGCCAGCTTCCTTCTCCTATCTCCACACATCTATTCTGAACTATTGGCTGATGAAGTATAGGTATATCAACATCTTCATACCCGTGTAAGTTATCAGATATATACACCTTATCTGCAGTCAGAACATTCTTATGGATTATTATAGACTTGGTAGAATAAATATGATTATAATGCCCGATCATGCAACCATCTTCAATTACGAGTTTGCATGTCCCTTCTCCAGTCAAAGGCAAACATGCCAACCACGTTCGATGCAGTATATTAACATCCCTACCTATATAAATATTGCGTGCCCCATCAACCTTTAGAGGATTATCAATTATTGATTTTTCCCCAAATTCTGCCATTGTTAAACGGAGAATTAAATCCCTATATAGACGTAAAGGATGTATTATTTGATACAAAATTTTAACAATCATTTTTCTCATAACACATTTACCTCCATCAGCGACTATTATTTAATAATATCTTATATCGCCATTAATATACAAAAAGATTAATCACATAGGAAGATTATCTCCCGAATCTACAAAGGTAGCATATTGAACACACGTATCACTTCACAATTTTACAATCTTAACGGATTATTGATTCTATGAATGTCTAAAAACCTAAATAATGGTACTATGACTGATATCACTATAAGGGATACTTTTCATTATTTGAATTAATATTATGGAAATGTAGTATCTTTAAGGCAACATTCTGGGCAAATTTCCGTTCTTTTGCATCTAGAGCAAAGATAAAGGTAGTAAGAGCAATCGTTAGTAATGAGATAACTACTACTATACACGAATTAAGAATGCTATGCTCTAATAATTGTTTTATAACTGTGCACAATAATGAAGATATGGCGATGACTGGCATAATCTTCAGCAACACAAATCGACTATAATCCCCAAGTGTTACTCCTGCATGCCTTTTATTCATCGCTATCCGCCAGGGCAATGTCAACAATTCCAATGCAATACCCACAATTAGCACCGAATAAGGGCTTTGCCCCGCTTTCAGCAACACATAGCCGATTGGTATTACCAAGAATTGCGCAAAGCTACTAACAATTTGGAACATTTTAATATCACCAGTAGCCTGATTAATAAAGCCAATTGGTGTAAGCAGCGTCTCCACTAAAGAGAGGATAATTGTTAATTGCACAAAGACTGCAGTATATTGTGGTACCTCTACAAGCCATACTTCAAGGAAGGTCTTAACTTCCAACATTATCGGCAATCCTATTACAAATAAGAGTAGAAATGCATATTTTGTTCCCGTATACGTTAACATCCGAGAACGTTCCAAATCTCTCTCTGCATATGTTTTAGTAATTTGGGGATAAATAGCGAAAAGGAAGTTCTTGCTAAAAGAACGCACGTGACCCTCTAATTGTCGAGCAACACCATAGGCAGCATTAACTACCGTTCCGAAGAACATATTTAGCATAATGTTAACTCCATGACTCCGTATCACCGAACTTACTCCTGTGAGTAAGGTCCATCCCCCAAAAGAGAACATTTCACGAAACAGTTTCTTATCATGTACCCAATGGTATGAACACTCAGAAAACTTGCGATGGCAATATATGATATATATAGAACGACTAATGATGGTAACCAAGAACACGCCAGCAGCATAAAATATCAGTCCATCAAAGGGAGATATAATTATACACCAAGCAAGCAGGCAAAGCAAAACAGTATTAAATATTGCCACAAAGGCATATAAATCCATCTTTTCATGAGCTATGACAAGGGCAACATAAGGAATAGCTATCAATTCCATGATAAAGGAAAAAAGTGCAAAGTGGAAGACCATGTTGGCGGCTATCATGCGACTAGGTTCTATTTCCAATTGACTATTTACAAACCAAAGGCCAAAAGTTTCACCAAAGACAATGACTACTGCCGAAAATAACAGTTGAATATTAATTGAAACACAGAATATGTCGGTTAAACGCTTAGCATTCCCTACTCCTATTTCAACAGTTAAGAAACGACTAATACTACCGCTCATTGCCGTGGTGATGATATAAAACATCGAAACGAATCCACCAACCACATCATATACGCCATAGTCGGATACTCCGAGATTCTTGAGCACCAAACGCGAAGAATAGAAACTGATACCCACGGTAATAAACATCCGCAGGTACAGTATCAGCGTATTCTTTGCCAAACGTCTATTATTGCTACTATAGTCAGCCATGATTATATGTTTAAAGATCATCAGGATCTGGGGGAATCTATGGAAACGGTTGGACTAATTTTCACTTTGGTGAAAAAGCTAAAGCCGTGCGACCATTGTAATATTCTTCTTTGTGGACAGATTCATTATGTCCGTATATGCCATAAACACTGTATTCTGTATCATTTTTGACCAGCTTTGAGGTCTGAGCATCGACCTTATATTATATAAAGCATGGCAATACCTCAGATTTTTCAAACATGAGAAGTCACCTACTTCCTGATAACCATGTAAAAACCAACATCTTTTCCCATAATATTTACTCTACTGCGGAAGTCCAACCAACTGCTCCATATTCGCCAGCTCATACGAAGCCTATATCGTTAATATCAAAGGGACTATTGAAATCTTTCAGCAAGGAATGCTTCGTATCCTTCTCAGAGAGGATAGCTTTGTCTTTAGGTATATGCCAATCTATTTTAAGTAAGTCATCAAGAATGCTGATACCGCCCTCAGATTCAGGATGATAGAATTCATCGCATTTATACTGAAATACAGCCGTTTGGGAGAGAACTGCAAAGCCATGAGCAAAACCCTTTGGAATAAAGAACTGACGGTGGTTTTCTTCCGTCAATTCAACAGACACATGGTGACCGTACGTAGGGCTGCCCTTACGAATATCCAGAGCAACATCGAGCACTGCGCCTTTTACACAACGAACTAACTTACTTTGGGTGAAAGGAGGCCTCTGAAAATGAAGTCCTCGCATAACGCCATAGCTTGATTTACTTTCATTGTCTTGAACGAAAATGATAGGACAGACCTTTTCATCAAACTCTCGCTGAGAAAAAGATTCAAAGAAGTATCCTCTTGAGTCTTCGAATATTCGTGGTTCAATTATAACCACGCCATCAATTGCTGTTTTTATTACGTTCATTTTTATATTATATGTTACTTACCATACCTTTTTGCTTTTTGGTTTAACAGCGCAAGGGTACTATCTTTTTCTCAGAATGCCTTTGAACACTTTTGGACACTTACCCTGTACAGGGATTGGTTAGTGACTGTCCCAGTCCATAAACATTTTGATATCTAAACGATACAGATTCAACACCTATCGTAGGACATACCAAATGCACAAGCTGCCCTTGCACCTGCTTAGTGACGCCATAAACGGAAGAGGGATGAATGGCGGAATCCTCGGTTGTTGCTACCAATCTAATCGGTTTACCACATTTGGGACAATGGCATTCATAATCTCCCTGCGACATATCTTCATCTCTTCGGTCTAAAGGATATACCTCTCCACAACTATCACACAGATACTTTCCTTCACCATAAACAGCACGAGGCTCAGCTACAAGCATACGTTTTACATGGTGCTGGGTATTTGTAAGGATATCAAGCAATAAAGCAGTTCCTGCGATATTCGTTTTTACATATTTTTCTATTTCATACATTGACTGCCCAGTGCCAGTCTCAGCAGCCAAATGGATTACCGCATCTTGATCGTTAAGCGCTTTTTCCCAATCTTCACGGGAAGTTACAGTTCCTTTTTTAAAAATTACCTTTTTCTTTATTTACTGATAGAGTGGTGATGTCTTTTCGGGTTCATTACCATGTATTTGTGGTGACAAAGAATCTAAAATAGTCACTTCATATCCCTTTTCTATTAATTTCAAAGACACATTAGACCCAATAAAACCAGCACCACCGGTTATTAATAGTTTTTTCTTCATATTTTTTCCTTCTTTTCAAAAATTCCTCCATTAAGATGGATAAGATCTAAGTATTCTGCACTTATCTCCTCAATAGACTTATCCCACCACTTTAACTTTAACAACTTCTCTATTATAGCTCTATCAAATCGGTACTTGATTATCGTTGCAGGAACACCTCCTACAACACCATAAGGTTCAACATCTTTTGTGACCACAGATCCTGCAGCAATTACTGCGCCATCGCCGATTTTCACTCCCCCTAATATTATGACATGACTTCCAATCCAGACATCGTTGCCTATTATTACTTGATATTCCTTTTCTGGAGTTGGAAATTTATATATTCTATCATACAAAGGCGAACCTTCATGAAATGTAAATCCAATTTGGGATGTAGTATCATAATAAAAAGCTGGATATGTAGAAATAAAGTGAATTGGATGATTGCCTAAACAAATATAGACATGATCTGCAATACTACAAAATTTACCAATTTTCGTATATAACAAACTGGAATTATTATTTATATATGTTCCTATACCAACTTTACAATTACCAATAGATACATTATTTGCAAGAGCATTATACCCCTCAAAAGAACAGGCACTTATTCTAACATTACTTCCTACTTTAGTCAAATGATATTTCTTTTTGTAATATAAACATTTTAAAAAAGAGAGAATTCTCATATACTTCAATGAAATCTTTAAAATCTTGTACAGAACTTTCGCAAGTGAAGGGTTATTCATCACGCTGCGTATAAATTATACATTTGATAGAATTTATGGAACTTAGGATTGACATCAATAACCGCAGAAATCAGTTCACTGGCATCGGCAGAGATTATCTCTGCGATTTCCAGTATGGTGTCCAATATAAGTTCCCATATCCTGTCCGTTACAGACAGCTCGAGAGTATTGCCGGTGACATCACGGAAGAGTGCCCCAAGAGTCTCGTATGCCTCAAACCGCTTCACCGTGCAAAGGATGTTGTACTGCATCATGGTCAGTGTAAAACTGGCAATCTGTGCAGAGAAGTGCACACTCTGGCACCTGCCGAAGTCGAGCAGTTGCTTGCAGTCGTGGTAGGCCACATCGGTAGTCCATCTCATGGAGTAGGTACGGTATGCCTTGAGGAAACTGAGCGAGAGGTCTGTGGTAAGCAGCCCGTTCCATTGTCCATTCTTGCCTCGCTTGGAGAAGAAGAGTCTAACGTTAGTTCCTGCAAATTTGACGTCAATAGTGCAGTAAGAGCACTTCAAAGTTCTGTTATGCTTGACCTGTCCTTCCTTATGAAGGCGTTTGATAATCTGATCGGCCTTCAAGTCCCCCCACTGGGTGTGGTACTTGGTCTTGCCGAGCTTGATCATGCCAAGCAAGTGGCATTTGATGTGACGGCTGGTAATCAGGCGAACGAAGTCTGCACAGGTAAACCAACTATCCACTAGCAGATAGTCGAAACGGACACCTCGCTTGATGGCAAACTTTACCATCTCGATGGCTTTCTCTGTCTTCTTCATGGTATACTCCTTGATGCGCTCCTCGACACACTGGTCGGTATAGTCTGCAGAGAATCGCTCGCTGAGCTGCTTGTCCGTCAGTCCCTGCTTCTTGTCGGGCTTCCGGCCTTCCTCTCCGTGAATCGAGAAGTCGAGGAACAACTGGCTCAGTCCATCGGTATAGAGCAGAGTCATGCACTTGTAGCCGAGGATGGTCTTGTGCAGGATATGGGAGAATACCTTTCCGATGAGTTCGCTCTTACGCCCGCTTTTCGGAGCATCCGTGTCATCGATAATCAGGCAGACTGGCTTGTCATGCGATGCTTCCGTACTACGGCTGATTTTTCGGAGCAACTGGAGATTCATCGCATAGAGCAGTTTGCGCCACTTAACGTTACCATCATTCATAAAACGATAGAACATGTCCTTCTCACAACTGAACAGGCGGCTTAAGGATGAGCCCGAGTACTGGTATGCATTCCTGACGACGAAGAACGGGAACAACATCAGGAGACTCAGAACCTGCACGTTCGTGAACTTGCAGTTCTCCTTCTTCTCTGTTCCGATCTGGCTCGGACGTATGTTTATGCACTCCATCACTCTCATAATCGCATTAATTGCACGGTTATTCTCATTTCCTGAGAAAAAACTTCTTAAATCTGAAATAATTGTTGTACCTTTGCTCACGGCTTTGATGTTTAAACTTTATTCTTTGGCGAGTATAAAGTAACTCATTTTCAGTGAGTTGACAAAACATCGAGGCCATTTTTGTTCTTATTTTATGTTAAATTATGCAGGTGCGCCATTACTTGCGAAAGATCAGTATGTATAAATTAGGTTATGCGAGATACTGCAAAAAATGACTGCTTACCCATAAACCACATCCTTTTCCTTATGACTATATGCAAAATTGCACAAACAGTCATAAAGCACCTCTCTTGGAAGCTGCTTTATGACTCTTGCGATTTTTGTTAACCATTCAATTTCACGTTCTCTCCACATATTTCATCCATTTCACCAAACCATACCAGCCATTCCTAATGGCATACAGGAAAGACATGATAGGACCGAGGTCTTCCTCAATGCGATAGCTGTCATAACGCCATTTGAGTTTATTTGTCAGGAAGAGATTGCCGAAGAAGTTCCATTCCGTGCGAAGTGTAGCAAGATTCTCAGATAGCAGATGACAGTCCACCTTCTCACAGACGTTCAGCCACAGTGCGTAGTCATTGTTCAGCCCTTGGTTGCGGATAAACATCCTGCCGACCTTCGAGGCGTCATACATCACGGTCAGATATGCTGGCCAGCAGCATTTCTGCATCTCTTTGTAGTTAACATGCGCCTTGCCACCGATAACGACTCCCCGGTTTTGGGATTTCTCGTTCATCAGTCCATACTTCGTATAGCTGAAAGCATAGCCATTATCCTCCATAAACCGTATCTGTTTCTCCAGTTTATCAGAAGCCCACACATCGCCCACATCAAGGAATGCGACCCATCTGCCTTTTGCTTCCTTCAGAGCAGAGTTTCTGTTTTTCGCCTCGCCCTGTCGGCTAGACATTTTCATGACCCTGATGCGCGTCACCTCCGGTCTATCCCAGTTTTGGAATTCATTAGTTCTCTGCTGGTCATCAACATCCTTGATTGCCAGCATCTCGGAAACAGAATTGTCATCAGAACAATCATCCACGAACAGAACCTCCCAGTTCTTATACGTCTGATTAATGACACTCCTAACCGTCTCCTCGACAAACTGACCACGGTTGTGCGACAGCATGATGATGCTTACTAAATCATCCGACATATCTTATATTTCTTTTTCATCACTGCAGTTATTATCCCAATCATCGTATGCATCCAGCCCCTTTGTTTTCATTAGATAAACGTCCAAAAGTCTTTGAAGTCCTTTTAGGAGAGGCATTTTGAGATGCCTTTGACAAACAGCGGATTACATGGACTTTAAAAACTGTTTGTTACGACCACTAATTGCACTAACTATTATAATGCAACGGAATTATACGGGCTGTACGGGCAGGTCTTTGACCAGCAAAGGAGGAGACAGTGGCTACAACTGCTCGTCAATCGTCGTACTTGATTCTGCCAGCTTCAATCCACCAATGGCGTTCAGTGGTCCACCAAAAATGGAAGGAGTCGTTTATCTCTGCTTTGGAAAAGGGATAGTATTTCTTCTTGTTTTTCTGGACGTAAGGGAGGTTACGGCGGACCCAGGCATTGCCACCAGAGTGTTCACCCGGGTCCGGGCCATTGCCTGCAATGCAACGTGGTTCGTAGTCCTCTTCATTGCCTCTGTAGGGCTCTGACTTCTGGACAGTGAGTGTATGCACCCACTTGTCACCGAGTATGTCATAATGGAACTGGAAGGTGTCACCCTCCTTGAGGCAGAATGCTGAAAGACGTGTGGTCGGCATGGGTGAGACATTGTTGCCATTGCGACGGAACATGAAACTGTAAGGGTTCATCTCGTTCCAATTGTAGCAGAACTGGATGAGCATATTAAGCTCGAAAAATGAGCAACGGTCAATGACCTTGAAAGTGCGATAGATAGGGGTGTCGTCGAGTTGGACTTTCAGAGTCAACTCGCTCATCCCCTCAGGTTTAGATATAGGAACAACCTTAGCCGGCTTATGTTCCTTTTCCGGGAGTGGCTGCTCTAGCAATTTCATGTGGATGGCTGTCCTTGTGGCAGCAATCATCATCTCGGTGATGTTAATGTCTCCCCATATGGCATCGAGACTGGTATCTGTGTTCTTGCGTAGATACTTCTCGATTTCTTTCAGCTGCTGCTTTGCCTCTGCGAGGAAACTGGCTATTGACCCAATCTCGTCAGACAGCTCCTGCGCCTTTTGAGTGCTCAGTGCATCGGGATTGTTCGTGTCAAGTAAATGATAAAAACGGTCGCGTCTCTCTGTAATCAGGTTAAGGAGATTGTGCATCTTCTCAATCTCCGGATAGAGCTTGAGGTCTTCCTTGAACATGTTGTCCAGGCGATGACGTATCTTATCGGGCATATAGAGATGCCACGTGCCATTGTCCTCATGTGTCACGACCAAATGGAGCCTTTGAAGCATCAGGTACTTCCCTTTGTCAGCAGGGCAAGTGACATATTCGTCCTGCCTGCATTCCAGCAGGCCCGCTAACAGGTTGCGCTCTTCCTTTGGAAGGATATTGGCAAAGAGTGCAGGAGAATGCTCGAACACATCATCCATTACTGTGGCGAGGGATGTCTTGTCCCAGCTCTTTGCCACACCGACTCCAATCAGCTGGAAAGTCTCAAGCATGTTGGCCTTGCTGTCATGCTTTGACAGCTCACCAATGGAGAAGTCGAATGATAATGGTTCGTTAGTGAGTATTACCATGCTGGGGGCTGATTGCAGGAATATGTGGAGCGGACAGAGACCTCAAAATTATACAGAATAACGGGATAAAGACAGAATAACAAAAGAACAGACTTGTTTTTACGAACACGAATTTCACGAATTTCACGAATTATAATCTCACACAGATCTTGACCATCTATGGGATATTCCTGTGGAATAGTATAATCTGTGAGATCTGTGGGATCTGTGTGAATTATTTATCAAGAATTAGAGAATTGGAGAATTTATTCTAAACCACGAATTACACGAGATTTGTCGAAGACCCATGAGTGCTCGCAGTAATTTTACGAATTGGCCTTTGCTGGCAAAGGCGGGATGGATGACAGGATGGATGCGACAATGATTTTGTGCGGGCTTTGGGGCCAGGGCAATATCTTTATTTCTAACGGGAGGTATATCAATATGATAATCAGCCCATTAGGAATGAGTTAACATTAATTTGCAAACAGAAAAAGTGGGAACTTTTTGAACCGGTTCCATTTTTCCGTTACAAAGGTACACTTTTTAAGGGATATAAACAAATATAATGACGGAAAAAATGGATTCGACAGATAATTATTCGACAAATGAGTTAAAAGTTAATCTTCTTTTATAGACTCACACAGATCTTGACCATCTATGGGATATTCCCTTGGAATAATATAAACTCACACAGATCTTAACCCTCTATGGGATATTCCTGTGGAATAGTATAAACTCACACAGATCTTAACCATCTATGGGATATTCCTTTGGAATAGTATAAACTCACACAGATCTTAACCATCTATGGGATATTCCCTTGGAATAATATAAACTCACACAGATCTTGACCATCTATGGGATATTCAGCCTCACCCCTGGCCCCTCATTCCCAAGCGATGCTTGCCTACCCGTTGCCTCATTCCCAAGCGATGCTTGCCTACCCGTAGCCTTTCCTCAAGGGAAGGGGAGACAGAATAACAAAAGAACAGACTTATTTTTACGAACACGAATTTCACGAATTACACGAATTATAATCTCACACAGATCTTAACCATCTATAGGATATTGCCTTGGAATAGAAAAATCTGTGAGATCTGTGTGAATTATTGGTCAAGAATTAGAGAATTAGAGAATTTATTTTTCGAACACGGATTGAACGGATAGATTATTACGAACACGAATTACACGAATTACTCGAATTCACCTTTGACCAGCAAAGGGTCTTGAATCCAAAATTGGAGAATGCATATTACCTGACAGGAGATAAAGGTATAGAATGGCTATATAACTGAAGTTTCCCACCCCAATAATGAACGTTAAGTTATTATTTATCAAGAATCTGAGAATTAGAGAATTATTGTTGCAGAAAAAGAATTGTTTGGAATTCCCCGTCGCAAGCGACTGGAACTCTGCGGACTGAAACGGAAATGGCTTGCCATTTCTTCTCAAATTCCCCAAAATTCTACTAAACTGCTAAAGGAGAAATTCTCTAATTCTCAAATTCTTGATTATTCTAAAGGTGGGAAACTTGAGTAATTGATCAGAAACGTGATTGATTGAAAATCTGGAGAGGCCTGATTCAATTCATCAGGCCTCTCTAGTCATGGTGATAGCAATGGTCTTAAAAGAACCAGTCCGCTACTGTTCCTCAATGAAATACTTCTGGCAGGAAGTGGTCTTGTAAGGTTGATAGCCCAGGTGGTTGAGGGCACGGCCTACCTCAATGTTGATGCCCTTCGTGCGGTGGAAGTTAGGGAAGGAGCTGTACAGTATGTCCACAATCTCGTCGATGCTCTTCAGGGCGGCCTTGTTTTCGCTGTCGGCAGGACGCAGCTTCAGTGCAATCATTTTTTCCAGGTTGCCAACCTTCTCGAAATGGCGGTTCTCGTCGATGATGCGCTGGTTCTCCTCCTCTTCAAACCAGTAGCGGTCGCCACGTGCTATTTCCGCCAGAAGCTGGGCATACAGCTGTGGATAGTCCAAAGGTGTCTGGTAGTCTATCTGCTCTTTCACCACGATACAAACAAATCGCCGTGAACCCGACTTGTCGTCAGGCAGCGGACGCAGGTTGTTGGTCGTAGCGATGAACGAGGCATAGCGCCGGCGCTTTTGATAGGCCTTGCCATAGGGCGGGCGCATCTTCACGTCGGACTTCGAGATGAGGTGCTTCAGGAGCGGCTGCTGGCTCTTTGAGAGCATGTCGAACTCGTCGATGTTGATGAGTGCGAAAGAAGTCAAGCCGAGGTTGATGGCCGACTCGTTCTTGAAGTCGATCTTGTCGATATAGTAGTCACGCAGCTCCTCGGGCAGTATCATGCCGCAGAAGGCCGACTTGCCACAGCCTTGCTTGCCAATGAGCATCGGAACGATGGCATTGCCGTGATTGCGGTCGATGCCCTTCCAGTGTGCCACCATCGAGAGCATCCATTTGTGGAAATCACCAGTCCAGTGAGGATTGTCGGTCTTGATGCGTTCTGCCAAGGGTGTCACGCGGTCGGTACCGTCCCACCTCGGCAGCAGCTCCAGCCATTCGTTCACAGGGTCGTACTCAGGTATCAAGGTTGACTCCACATAGCGTTTGATGTCCTTGTCCCACGAGTCGAGACCCGCCTTCAAGGCACGTATCGACATCGTGTTCATCGCCTCTTTCGTCAAGTCGGCGAAGCGATAGTCATAGCTGTCCTTCGAACGGTACTGGGCCACGCCCGTCATCACGTTCTTGCGGAACTCATAACGGGAATTGAGGAAAGCCTCGGTCTTATAGGTCAGCAGTTGCGAGGGCTTGACGTGCTTCAGCGGCCAGGTAGCCTTGAGCGTCTTGGAATAGTGCGAATCAAACACCGTCTGCACATAGTCGGCATCCTCATTGAGCCTTCCGTCGAAGAGTGTCATCTTCACCGAGAAGGCTTCCTCAAGTCCGCTCTCATGACAGTTTCTGGCGAGCACTTCCAGGCAGTGCGACACAAAGTCCTCTCCCTTGTCCAACCGGCACTCCTCCAGCGCATCGGCCTTGCAGGCCTGGTATTCGTGACGCATAGAGGCCTCCGTCGAGAGTCCAGGTATCACATGAGGATGATGATGGGCATCTCCGGCCTCGTGACGTGACATCCTCGACAGCCTCTCTGCCGTCTGTTCAGTGGGCGATACCATCATCATGGCACATGACGGGCTGAAGTGCACGTCGGGGTCGTAGCTCAACGTGCAGCTGGAACGCATCGACGGCGTTATGTTGTCAACGCGGATGGCCAGCTGCGTGGAGTAGAGGTAGTGGTACTTGGCATAGGCATTCAGGTTGAACTGTTCCACCTCCGACTGCCAGTAGCCGTCAGGATTCTGCCAGTTGTTGCGTTCGAATGCAGGACAGACCAGCTTCACGCTCCTTCCGTCGGCACCCACGAATGCCAGCATGGTATAGTCGATCATGGCCGCCTCGTCGCGTATCTCCTCTGCCGTCCTGCGGTCAGGCAGGTTGTTGATCTCCAGCAGTATAAACCCGTTATAGATATATGTCCACTGCTTGCCGCCCTGGTTCTTGATGGCTGAGGCAAAACAGATGCGTGGCTGTTCTTCCAGCTCGCTGAACAGCTTGCCGCTCTTCAATTTTCCTGTCCGTATCATCTCGACAGCACTTTCAAGCGTATAACGTGTATAACGCTCCTGTCCGTCACGAGTGTTGATAAGAGTCACTTTCAGCTGAGTGATGTCTGTCATATTTTATATTGATTGGTTTGAGGTTACAAAGGTACAAAAAAATCTGAAACCGAAGAATATTTTTGAAACTATCTTCCATCTTCCATAAAACCATTCAAATTGCCTGTATTTATAGGATTTGAGGAGCATGGAAGAGAAAATTGTATCTTCCATATATCTTCCATAGTTTCGGGTTTTTATTATTCATGTTCGCATGTATTGAAGTGGGTCTACTCTGTACGGGACTGAAGGCCGCTCTGGACGGGACTGAAGGCCGTTCTGGCCGAGCCTAAGCAGGCATCAGGCCGAGGCTGAACCAGTGTTACAAGGGAGGGAAACTCCGATTCCCTCCGTGGGGATACTGAAGAAACTCCTGGTTCATTGCCACTCAGCTACGCATTCCTTTGCATAGAAGACAACCCCAAACGATTACCCACCCGATAGTATGATACTATACATCCGATAGTATGATACTAAACACCCGATAGTATGATACTAAACACCCGATAGTATGATACTAAACACCCTATAGTATGACACTATCGACCACTAATTTCGTTTAAATTCTGATAAGAATATATGAAGATTGTGCGAAATGATGGAAGATATATGGAAGATAAAATAGCTCTTCCATTCTGAAATTACCTTTATTTAAAATCTTTTTCAGAGATAAATGGAAGATGGAAGAGATTTTCAAATTTGATTTTCAAATGGAAGATATTCTTCATATTTTGAGCATTGTCAAAGGTCGCGACACCTTCAAGCAATCTACGGTAGAGATTCAAGTAAGGTGAAAGTCGGATGGAAAATGCGAAGAGATATCAGTGGGATTGTTTTTCAGAGGAAATTCTTGCATATCATTTGTAGATTCAAAATAAAAATTGTATCTTTTCACGCGAATAAACTAGAAGTGCTTTGCGACAACGGAAGCGCTTATGACCATCGGTTTGTCGCTTTTTGGGGACTATGTCGCAGCCAAACCTATAAAAACTGTAGCAAAAATTTTGTTATTTGTTGATTGTGGTATAACTTTGCAGGCAAAAATACTACTCCAGATACTCTCCGGGCATGCATCTCCGTCCGATGATTGCGTTCTGACGACATCGTGGCATAAAGACATCTAGAGCATCGTCAAGTTGAGTTAATCATTATGCAAGCTGGCATAAGGTCATATCGTATTCATACAAAACAGGGAGGCAAGTCATGTCGGCTTGTCTCCCCATTCTTTTACTCTATTACCTTTTCTACTTCTTATTAATAGCGAGGTCGATAGCAACGGCAACGGATACGGTTGCACCTACCATCGGGTTGTTACCCATACCCAGGAAGCCCATCATCTCTACGTGGGCAGGAACTGAAGAAGAACCTGCAAACTGAGCATCACTGTGCATACGGCCCAGCGTATCGGTCATACCATAGGAAGCGGGACCTGCAGCCATGTTGTCGGGATGCAGGGTACGACCTGTACCACCACCGGAAGCCACTGAGAAGTAAGGCTTGCCAGCGAGCACGCGCTCCTTCTTGTAAGTGCCGGCTACGGGGTGCTGGAAACGGGTGGGGTTGGTAGAGTTACCGGTGATGGATACGTCAACGTTCTCCTTCCACAGGATAGCTACACCCTCACGAACATCGTCGGCACCATAGCACTTTACCTTCAGGCGGTTGGGGTTGTTGCCGTAAGGAACCTCCTTGACAACATTCAGTTCGCCAGTGAAGTAGTCGAACTTGGTCTGTACGTAGGTGAAACCGTTGATACGGCTGATGATCTGGGCAGCGTCCTTGCCAAGACCGTTCAGAATCACGCGAAGGGGCTTCTGGCGAACCTTGTTGGCCATCTCGGCAATCTTGATGGCACCCTCGGCAGCAGCAAAGCTCTCGTGACCTGCCAGGAATGCGAAGCACTCGGTCTCCTCGCGGAGCAGACGGGCAGCCAGGTTGCCGTGTCCGATACCTACTTTACGGTCGTCGGCCACAGAACCGGGGATGCAGAAGCTCTGCAGACCGATGCCAATGGCCTCAGCAGCCTCGGCAGCTGTCTTCACACCCTTCTTGATGGCGATGGCTGCACCACAAACATATGCCCACTTGGCGTTCTCGAAGCAGATGAGCTGCGTATCCTCACACATCTGGTAGGGATCCACACCTGCCTTTTCACAAATCTCGTTGGCCTCTTCTATACTATTGATGCCATTCTCCTTCAGAGCAGCAAGAACCTGGTTGATACGGCGCTCCTGACTCTCAAACTGTACTTTTCTTATCATAGGAATAATCGTTTTTTAATTCTTAATTCTTCAATCTTAATTCTTAACACTCAATTACTCCTTACGTGGGTCAATAGCCTTCACTGCACCCTGCTCCTCGGTTGTGCGACCATAGGAACCGGTGAACTTCTTCATAGCCTCATTGGCGTCCATGCCGTTCTTGATAGCTTCCATCATCTTGCCCAGGTGTACATACTCGTAACCGCATACCTCGTTGTTGGCATCGAGATACTGTTTGGTGATGTAACCCTCGGTCAGTTCCAAGTAACGGGTACCCTTGGCAACAGTGCCATAGAGCGTACCAGTCTGTGAACGAAGACCCTTGCCCAGATCCTCAAGACCGGCGCCGATAGCCAGACCACCCTCAGAGAAGGCACTCTGTGTACGTCCGTAGACAATCTGAAGGAAGAGCTCACGCATGGCGGTGTTGATGGCATCGCAGACCAGGTCGGTGTTCAGAGCCTCAAGGATGGTCTTGCCAGGCAGAATCTCGCTGGCCATAGCAGCTGAGTGAGTCATACCCGTGCAGCCAATGGTCTCGACAAGTGCTTCCTGGATAATGCCGTCCTTCACGTTCAGGCTCAGCTTGCAAGCACCCTGCTGAGGCGCACACCAGCCAATACCGTGGGTGTAGCCCGAAATTTCCTTGATTTCCTTCACTGCTACCCATTTTCCCTCCTCGGGGATAGGAGCAGGTCCATGATAAGCGCCCTTGCAAACGCTACACATGTTTTCCACTTCTTTTGAATAAATCATTGATAATAAAACATTTAAATGTTAAACAACTGTTGTTTCCTATTTGCAACCTACAAAATTAATCCTTTTCTTTGAGTATGCCAAGTAAGTGCATGCGCATTTAGAAATAATTAACATCAAAGAGGATGAATAGTAACAAATCAGTCTTTCAGCAATGACTATTTTGGTGACAAAAGTGCTCCACCTAGGAAATCATTCTTACGATGAAATTGCTATCTGGGTTGGCTTTGCACTGTCCTTACCCTGACTGAAGGGACGTTTCTCTTCAAGCAATCTGATGTCGAGATTCAAGCAAGAGAGTGGCACGATTCAAGCAAGAGAGTGGCATGATTCAAACAAGCGAAACGTCCCTCCTTATAATATACTTAGCTGTCTACAACTCGTAGCCTGCATTCACTTGTAAGCCAAAATTAGTGGGTGATTCGTCCCATCTGCTTCGTGTGATACGACTGTCCATAACTCCCTTCACTCCCGCTTCCATGGTGATGGTTAGGAAGAAGTGGTTGTAGCGAGTCATCATGCCTAAGTGGAGCCCACAGTCGAAACGCCGCCCGTTCATCTCATCTCCAAAGGTGGAGGGGTTGTCGCCCACTTGGTAACGATTGTAGATGTAGATACCCTTGGAGGCTGTGGTCTTCCCCCCGATGCCATAGGCAAAATAAGGACCGACAAGGGCACTGATGTTGAAGCGCGTGGCCAACGGCTTACCCGATAGGATCATGTCGATGGGCATCTCTATGTAGTTGGCATCAATGTTGACTATGCGTTCCTTATTATATACCTCGAACCGGCTGCGTGCTCCTTTCTGTGAGTAGAGCAACTGTGGACGAAGCCCCACTAAGCCGTATCTGAACAAAGGAATGATGGCACCGCCTCCGACGTTGAAACTGTTACGTGGGTCTAAACCAGTAAGACGGCTGTAGTTCCAACCTGCTGTAATGAATGGCTTGATGTGTTTTGTGGATTCCTGTGCCTTTGCCTGTAGCATGGTCAGGAAGGCAACCATGAGGATGATATGTCGTAAGTGGTTCATTGGTCAATGGGTTTGAAGTTGTTCCAATAGTCATACATATCGAAAGGAAGTATACGTTCATAGGTGGTTTCAGCGAAGAATACATGACGATCGTCTTCGTATAACTTCTCTACCATCCACATTTTCAAAGGAGTGAGCCTGGAAACCTGCATGTATTTCCATGCTCCGCTGTTCAACATATTGGTGCGTTCATCGTAGGTGTAAGCGAAACGGCGGCGTATGCTGTCAGTACCGTTATAGGTGAACTGTGTCACACTGTCTTCAGAGAAATAGTAGTGGCTGGGAAACAGGCCGCTGGCTTTGTGGTACTCATAGTCATCGGCATAACCTTCCTCGTTGATGATGCGCGTTTCTATGCGCCGCCAACCATAGTCCACCGCTTGATTGGCAAACTGCTCGGCAGGAATTGTGGTCAGATATTCGTACTCTGGCCTGCCATCGTCAGCATGTTCGTAATAGTAGTCGTCGTCTGAGCAGCTTGATGCCAGACCAAGCAATGCAAGCAGACTAAAAAGAAAAAGTTTTCTCATATGCATTTGGATTTGTTTTTCTTTCATAACGTATTTGTTTGCTCATCTTTGCATCAACCCATCAGGGATTAAGTTTCTTTAACCTTTATGTATTTGTAATCGTCGATATAAGGTCAAGAATGGTGATCTTGCCCCGTGTTCCTTTACACCTTGTAGCCAGGCTGTTTCATGTAAACAGGAAAAGGAGGGTAAGCCCGTATGCTTACCCTCCTTTTCCTGCGGTATGTCTGTAGGTCTTACTTGCCGGTCTCAGGAGCCTCGCCGATGAGTTCCATGAACTCGTCGAGCTTCGGTGTGATGATGATCTGTGTACGACGGTTGCGCTGCTTGCCCACCTCGGTAGTGTTGGGCTGGAGGGGATTGTACTCGCCACGTCCACCGGCAGTGAGACGCTTGGGGTCTACGCCATACTGATTCTGCAGGACCTGAACGACGCTGGAGGCACGTAGGCAGGAGAGGTCCCAGTTGTTGCGGATGTTCTCGCGCGAGATGGGCACATTGTCTGTGTTACCCTCGATGAGCACATCGTAGTCCTTGTAGTCCTTGATAATCTTGGCAATCTTCGAGAGCGTCTCGGCGGCGCGGTCGTTGATTTCGTAGGAGCCGCTCTTGTAGAGCATGTTGTCGGCCAGTGAGATGTAGACCACTCCCTTGAGCACCTGTACGTCTACCTCCTTCAGCTCTTCTTTCGAGAGTGAGCGCGTGAGGTTGTTGGTGAGTACCATGTTGAGCGAGTCGCTCTTGGACTTCACCTCCACCAGATGGCGAATGTACTGGTTGGACTCGTTGATCTGGTCAACGAGTTTCTCGATGGAGATGTTGTTCTGCGAGGCATTGGTGAGGCTTTTGTCGAGTGATGCCTGCAGGGCCTGATATGCTTTCTTCGACTCAGCCAGTGCACGCTGCTGTGCCTTGAGCTGGTCTTCCAGGCTGGTGATGCGGGCGTTCTTGCCAGCCAGGTCTTCCTTGGCAGCCTGGAGGTTTTCAGTCAGCGACTTATTCTCTGTCTGGCAGTTCACCAGATCTTTCTTGCTGGCGCAGCTGGTCATGATCAGTCCTGCTGCGAGTGCGATCAAAAATACGTTCTTTTTCATTGTTCTGTTCAACTTTTTAATGGTTTGACGGTGCAAATTTACTGATTGGCTGGTAAAAACGAACGTTTGGTGCACCGAATTATGTTTATTTAACCACGTGAGCGGCGGGTTAAACGATTTTTATCAGTAACTTCGCGGCCAAAAAGAACTAAGCGTCCGTAATAACGACAATAAACCGTGAGATTATGATTACCCGAACACGTCTGATCATTTGCTTGTCATTCCTTATCTTCCATCTGTCATTCTGCACTGCTCTTGCCCAGCATGCGGTTACGGGTGTGCCTCATTGGTTGGCCGAGGCCCGCTCGGCAGAAATCAGCAATGTAAGCTATATCCTTCATTTCAACATTCCCGCCAACCGACAGGAGGCGGTCACCGGCACTGCCACCATCCTGTTTGACCTGGACGAGAAGCAGGATGTGATACTCGACTTTCAAGGGAAGCTGGGTGACAAGCGCGTGGTGAACGGTGTGGAGCGTGAGGTGGAATACAGCGATGAGCATATCGTGATACCCAAGAGATTTGCACGGAAGGGAAACAATGTAGTGGAACTGCAGTTCACAAGTCTGGATCAGGCGCTGAACCGCAAGGACGACTATATGTATACGCTCTTTGTGCCTGACCGTGCCCGCAGCGTATTCCCTTGTTTCGACCAGCCTGAGCTGAAGGCCATGTTCACCGTGGAACTAAGTGTTCCCGAGGGATGGAAGACCATAACCAGTTGTACGTCGAAACCCATCAGTACCTATCTGTTCTCATTCGTCTGTGGACGGTTTGAGGAGAAGACTTTCCAGAAGTATGGACTTCCCGTAAGAATACTCTACAGGGAAACCGATCCGAAGAAGGTGCAACAGCTGGAGGGTGTGGCCGACCTGGCGGCTCGCAGCGTGAGCTGGATGGAGACGTGGACAGCCATGGGCTATCCGTTTGATTCCTACGCACTGGTCATCCTGCCCGGCTATCAGTTTGGCGGCATGGAGCACCCGGGTGCCATCCAGTTGAGCGACCGTCGTGTGTTCCTAGGCACGAATCCAACACAGGATGAACTGCTGAGCCGTGTGGAGCTGATAGCCCACGAGACGGCTCACATGTGGTTTGGCGACCTGGTGACCATGAGGTGGTTTGACGATGTGTGGACCAAGGAGGTGTTTGCCAATTTCATGGCATCGAAGATCTCACGGAAGATCATGCCCGATGTGAACCATGATCTGAACTTCCTGAAGACCTACCGGCAACTGGCCGTTTCCACTGACCGTACGGAGGGTACGCACCCTATAGCTCAGCGGCTGGACAACCTGAACCATGCCTCGCTGCTCTATGGCAACATTATCTACGACAAAGCTCCCGTGGTGATGCAGAAACTGGAGGAGCAGGCGGGCGAGGAGCCTTTCCAGAACGGCATTCGCCAGTATCTGCAGACCTATGCCTATGGCAATGCATCGTGGGATGACCTGATACGCCACCTGCGGGCGCATAACCCCAATGCGGGTCTGCAGACGTTCAGCGACATATGGGTGAAGAAGAAGGGTATGCCTATTATCCATACGGAATATCGCAACGGTAAGCTTGTGTTCACACAGCTGGATCCCAACGGACAGGGTGTCTGCTGGCCGCAGAAGTTCGAGGTGATGGTGGGCAGCGACCTGGGAACCAGCCGTGTGTTCCCCGTGCGTATGTCGGCCAGAAAGGCCACAACCGAGATCAGTGTACAAGGAAAGCCCAGCTTCATCATGCCCAATTATTATGGTGAGGGCTACGGGCTCTTTACACTGGACAAAGACTACCTGCACTTGTTGTCGAAGCGGTTGCTCACTACCAAGGAAGAGCTTCCCCGCTATGCATTGGTGCAGACTCTTTACGACAACTATCTGGCTGGCAACCTGAAAGGTTCGTATTTCTCGGAGCTTTACCGAATGATGGAGAAGGAGAGTAGCCCGCTGATCCTCTCTACCGTCAGTGCACACATGCGTCGCATTGCCTTTGACGAGAAGAATGCCAAAGACCGTCAGACGCTGGAACTCTGTATGCTTGACCTCATCGATGTGAACCATTCCCCAGCCTGTCGTCAGGCTATTGTACACCAGCTGATGTACAGTGCTACGGCGCCACAGGCGGTCAATTATCTGTATAACTTGTGGCAGCGCCACCACGACCCGCTGTTCTCGGAGCGCGACTATATTCAGATGGCTTATCATCTGGCCATCATGCGACCCAAGGAGTGGCATAGCATCATCAGCACCCAGCGCAAGCGGCTGAAGGGCGATGACCTCTTGCGGGAGTTTGACTTTGTGAGCCGTGCCTGTACACCCAGCCACGACGAGCAGCAGAAGTTGTTCCAGCAGTTGCTGAGAACAGAGGAACATGAGGCGGAGCCATGGGTGCAGCAGGCTTTGGCATTGCTTTGCCAGGACACGCGTGAAGGGTATACAGCAAAGTACATCACCCCTGCGCTGAATATCCTGCCAGAGCTGCAGCAAAAGGGAGGAATCTTCTTCCCCTCAGGATGGTTGTCAGCACTTTTGGGGTGGCATAAGAGTCAGGAGTCGCGCCAGCAGGTACAGAATTTCCTGCGCCAGCACCCGGATTTCCCAGAGAACCTGCGCCGAAAGATCTATGAGCAGAGCTGGCTGCTGATGAACGGGAACCGTTAACACCGCCCCTGCTATTTCATTTCTTGTCTTGGACCGAGTCCGCACCCTTTGTCTCTATACGCTGGTCGCTCAATATCTCGCGTCCTGCATGGTAGGCATCGAAGGTTACGGGTGTACGGGTGAAGTCGGGTACGTTAAACGAATAAAGCGAGGACCCGTAATAATGAAGAGGATCTTGCTGAGGCAGCAGTAAGGGCTTCGACCAATGTCCTTTGTCGTCGACCGATGCCAAGTAAAGGCGGCTGTACAGACCGTCGTCGCGGCGTGAGGTGAACACTATCCAGTGTGAGTTCAGATTCCAGTTGTGATAGCTGTCTGCGCGGGGACTGTTCAGTGCTTCCAGCTCACGAGCCTCTCCAGTGGTGAGGTCGAGCAGCCATTGCTGGCTTTCCTCATGCCAGATGGAGAAATAGCCATAGTCCAGTAGCGTGAACAGAATATATTTCCCATCGTAACTGGGGCGTGGCCACGTCAGGCTTTTCCCCATCTGGGTGGCATGGAACAGCGTGTCCACCGTTTGGCCGAAACGGCCTGTCTCAGGATCAAAGGCTATGCGGCAAAGATCGTATTTCTCATCTTTATAGTGCATGGGGTAGGACTGCTGTCGGCAAGTCATGTAATAAAGCCATCGGCCGTCAGGTGAAAAGGTGGGTGTGTTCTCGCTCCAGTCCTTGGTCTGCAGCAGCGAGTCTGTCAGTATTTCATGCGTCTCAGGTTGGTAGACGAATACGTCACTCGACAGGTCGAACACCTCAATGCGGTTGTTGGCTGACGGGTATTGGCGGTTATGTGCTGTCTGCAGAGAGTCGGGGGCTGGGATGCCTACATGAAACCCTTGCCGTGTCTGATTGGTAGAGAAGGCGCAGTAGCGGCCTGTGGGATGCCAGTAGGGATAGACCATGGAACCACCTAGCAGGTCGCTCTTGGCCTTGAGCCACTCTCGTTGCCCGTTCCTTTGGAACATGGTGGCACCGTGATCGCCACGTACATGGAACACGAATCCACGCTCAGGATCGGTCTGGCAGGATGTATGGCAGTTGATGCACATGCCTGGTGCCTGGGTGTTCTCAAGGATAGGCTCTTCGTCGAAAGTGGCGAGACAGCGCTGGTAGAGTCCCATTTGGCTGTATACCTCATAGCCCGGGGCGATACGCCGGTAGGTCAGTCCCCATTCTTCTAGAGGATAGTTGCTTACATGGACAGTGAAGTCGCGGTATTGTGTCCATCGGCCGTTCTTCTCCATGCAGACGGTGATAGTGAGCGTTCCTCCTTTGTTCTGTGATGTCAGTGTGTGCCAGTCGTCGATGTCGAAGTCGGCAAAGTCACCATTGGCGTGCAACTCCCCACCTTGGCTGCCTTTTACTGTTACGTCTATGCAGCAGACATCGGCCTGGGGGGTGCCAAAATTCAGAGGTGCCAATTCGGCAGGGATGGTCACCCCGATATAGTCGGGATAGATTTCTGGCAACTCATCGGCCTTCGTGACATCAGTTGGCACGTGGCTGCATGCCATAAGGAAAAGTGAAAGGGTGAAAAGATGAAGATGTGAAATGAGACTGCGCATGATCAACTATGAACTATGAACTGTGAACTATGAACTATGAACTTTGAACTTGTGAACTACTGGGTCAGATAGTACCATAATGTATGGCTGAAACGCTCCAGGCGGGGTGAGGACTTGCCCTCGTTGTTATAGATGGAACCAAACTCAGAGAAGTCGTGCTCAACCATAGGACTGACCATTCCCTTGGGTAGTGGTTGATGCTTCATCATGAAAGCAAAGGCCACTCCCTCCTGACAGACGCGGGGATTGAACGGGATGCGAGGTTGTACTACCTGCATGTATTGCATGAAGGTGTTCATGTCCTTCTGCAATAGAGGGAACATGAGCAGGTACTGCATGGCCATCTGGTTCTGTGGGTTGTGCAGGAACAAACGTCCGCAGATCTTGTCCAGTTCGCGTTCACTGAAGAGCAGATCGTTTGGCATGCTATTGCGACGCAGACGTCCATAGAGGGGGTGAGAATTGATCTTTTCCTCCTGTCCTAAAAGAGCTTCCGTGCGTTGCGCCCACTTCCGATAGAAGATGGTTTTTCTGAGCAGGTGTAGGTATTTACGAGCCACCTCGTACTGGCCATTCACAAGATTGGTCTCAGCCAGCCGTTTTATCACACGTCCGCTCTTGTTGTAGTTGGGCAGCGCCTCCATAGCCTCAAAAGCAAACCGCTGGGCAGTGTTGATAAGTCCTAACTGGAAGTAAGCCTCACCAGTAAGTTGTTGGGTGGAGAAGTTACGTTCAAAGGGTGGCAGCAGACCGTCGGATCCATGTTGGAAGAACTGAAAGCCCCGTTCGCATAACTGGTTGGTCATGGCCAAAGCCAGGTTAGTAGCACAGACACTCATAGGAAGGTCGGGCTGTTTCTGCTCTGACTTCCGGATGATGGCATTCCAGTTGCCAGTGCGTACCAGGTAGTCGTATTCCATCAGGTCGTAGGTGCGCTCTTCATAGCTAATAGGCACCAATGCGGCAATAGCTGCCGGCACTGCGAACCCCGCTATCAGTGCTACTTGCTGCCGTCCTTTGTTTTGCAGCAGGGGTTCAAGCAGCCCAGGCAGGTGGAAAAGCAATACCACAATGAAAGGGATGGCAATCATGATGGTGGGCAGGGGTTGCACATAGCGATAGTAGTTCAGCCCCATCCATAGTCGCTCGATGGGGAAAGGTAGCCATTGGGCAGACAGCAGGATGCATAGTACAACCATCATTGTGGCCGTGGCGGTGATTCCCACCTTTATCCACTTTCCTGCTGTATGACGGGTGTTGAGGCAAAGAGCTGTCACCAAGGCCATAGGACCAGTGAGCCAATAGAGCAAGGGTAGGGACAGAATGGCCACTGCCCACCAGCAGTAGATGTTAGGTGTTCTTATCCTGTTTAGCAGCAAGGTGGCAGCCATTACCATCAAAAGAGCTACCCCATAGGTCAGCATAACGTTCTCGCCTCCCATGACATACCACAGCAACAGGGGCGGTACGAGGCTCAGCCCCATGAGGTATCTCTCCTTGCGGAGAAAACCGAACGAGAGCCGATGCAGAACCATATAGAGCACGGCAAGGATCAGTGCCCCCACTACAATAATATTATAGAACTGAATGAGCAGTTCAGACAAATAACGGGCTGCGCCGCCAGGTTCTGCCAGACGGTTGTACAGGTAGTCGTCCGTCCAGAGAAACAACTGCAACTGCTCTTGGTATGCCAGTGCAGCAGGATAGCATAGCCACCAGAACAGTAGGATTGCCAGGCCCAGGGCCAATGTCAGTACCCACGAACCATGTTTACTCAGGAACTTGCTCATGCGTATCGGCATCAATTGTGACTGTGCTTCCGTCAGGCATCACCTTCTTGTATGTGTGTGGGAAAAGCCTGCTCAAGAAATCCTTCAGCAGACCCTCGTTCAGGTTCTTTGCCATTTTACGTGTGTACAACTTATAGACAATATGGATGCTGTCGGCCTCACGGGTTCTGCCTTGCTGGCGCAGTAAGGCAAGTTTTGCATTGTGTTCCTCTGTCACACTCTTCCATATCTCCAGACTGTCGTTCTGGGGTGTACCCGTAGCATGGCTTATGCTGTCAATGCTTACCTTCACATCGCCGGGTTCCGTCACCACGAGTAACGGCTGCAGTCCCAGACGATAGTGATAGTCCATCAGAATCTGAGCCATCATCACTGTATCGGTTTCAAATTCAAACGTTCCGTCCTTCACTTCGACGGAGTCTACATAGGCTGATGTCTTGGGACCGGTCAGTGGCACCAGGAAAATGCGCTTGTCGTTGTACTGTTCTGAAATGGTTCCGTGGATATGGCACGGACCTGTTGCTGTCTGCTGCTTATTCTGTCGGCAGCTGATGATCGTCACGGCTGTCAGCGCCATGATGCCTGCAAGAAGAATCTTCCTCATCGTTTTGTATGTATTTTTATTAATTATTTCTCACCTTTACCCCTATTCTCTCTTCTCTGAACACTTGCCGATGAGCTTCATGTGCATCAAACTCGACTTTCTGTCTGGTGAAGTCTGGTACATTGTAGGAGTCCATCATCTCTGCATAGAACTTCCTCGGGTTGCGTTGTGGCAAGAGGAAGGGCTTCGTGATTTGTCCCTGGTCGTCGATTGATGCCAGGAACAGTTGGGCATACATGCCGTCTTCCCTTTTTGAGGAGAATACAAACCAGTGACTGTCTGTCGACCAGTTATGATAGCTCTCTGTCTGTGGACTGTTCACCTTGTCCATCAACCGTGTCTCTCCTGTCCTCAGGTCCATCAGGCAGAGGTCGGCATCAGTTTGGGCTACAGGGAAATTGCTACGGCTCGATTGGCAATACATTATCCAGCGTCCGTCATAGCTGGGACGTGCCAAGGTATAGCTGAGGTTGGTGGCCGGTCCGTTGAGCAGTGTGTCTGCATTCTCGCCAAATGTTCCGTCGGCAGCATGAAAGTCTGTCTTGCAGAGGGAGCATTTTACCTGTTCGTACTCAGCAGGTACTCTGCATTTCTTCGATGTGCTGTAATAGATTGTCTTGCCATCGGGCGAGAAGGCAGGGAATATTTCCAAATCGGGCGTCTGAAGCTGAGGTGCTAAGAGAAGCTCGTTGGTCTGTGTATCGAGTACCATGATGTCGCTGAACGAATGGTAAACTTCAATACGCTGTCCCGTGCCTGTGAAGAATGCCTGATGGACGGCATTGGTGGAATAGGCACAATAGCGTCCGTCAGGATGCCAGTAGGCATAACTACCGGCAGCCTTTGTAGAGTCGGTCTTCGTATTGTACCATTGCTGCTGCCCATCACGCTGTATCAGTGTTCCGCCACCTTCTCCGCGTATCTGCGCGGTGAACAGAGAGGCATCGCAGCGGTTGGCTGTGTGGCAGTTCATACAACGGCCTGGCACTGCCGTTTCCGTCAGTATGGCGTATTCCTCGAAGCTATGGATGTCACGTTGGTAGATGCCGATGTCGCCGCCTACCTCATATCCCGGCTTGATACGTCGATAGGTAAGCCCCCAGTCATCCAAGGGGTAGTGACTGACATAGATGGGGAAGTCCTTATACTGATGCCATTGCCCGTCCTGTCCCAGCGCAGAGACGCTGAAAATGAGCTGTCCGCCCTTGTTCTGGCGGGTCAGTGCACGCCAGTCGCTGATGTCGAAATCAGCCCATTGCCCCTCAGCTGTCAGCTCACCGCCGTTGGAACCTTTTACACTGACGTATAGCTGCCTTACACCTTCGTCGGCCATGCAGAAGCAGAGTGGTGCTATGTCGGCAGGAATGGTCACACCGATGTAGTCGGGATATATTTCTGGTTGTTTGTCCACCTTCACAGGGTGGTCTGGCTTTGTGGTGCAGGAAAAGAAACACCACAGGAAAAATAGGAACAATGCCGAACTTGATTGTTTTCTCATCTGTTCCTCCTTTCTGCACTGATGCGTTTGACATAGTTAGCGTAGGGAGAGTCAGGCACATTGCCTTGCCGTTGGATACATAATGCCACATCCTGATAACCCAAAGGCATGCGTTGGTAGCCTCCATACTGCTGTACCATTGGCAGATACTGGGCAAAAGCCTGCACGTCGCCTTTCAGAAGCAGCTGCCCAATGAAGTAGTCCAATGCCATCTTGTTGTCTTTATTTCCCATAAACAGCAAGCCCAGCATTTTGTCCATCTCGGCATAGCTGAACAGGAAGTCTTGCTGATAGCGTAGTGCCTTGACTTTGGCATCGGCTGTAGCCTGCTGGGCCCAATGCCTGTAGAAAAGAGTGTTCCTGAGCAGACTGAGCTGTTTCTCTGCTGTCTTGAGGTGACCGTTTACCAGCATACACTCGGCTATTCGTTTGGTACAGCGGCCACTTTTCCTTCCGTTCAGGATGGACTCCTGGGTGTCGAAAGCATAACGCTGGGCAGCGTTTACCATTCCCAGACGCCAGAATACCTCCATCGAAGGCAGCATCGAGGTGAGGTCGCGGATTCTTGGCATTATAAGTGCATCTTCGCCACTCTGGTAAAAGTCAAACATACGATCGGCCAACATACGTTTCTCTGCTAAGGCAAGGTTTACGCAGACACTACTAAAAGATGTCTTGACCTGATATTCCTTGGCCCGTTCTATGATGGCATCCCATTGCTCGTTTCTCACCTGATAGTCTTGCCATATCAATTCATACATTTCGCGGTCATAGCCTTTGCTGATACCTGTCCATAAAAGAGCGATACATGCTGCATAGTGCACGATACCAACTCCAAGTCGGATCATTTTTGATGGATTCTCCCGGAGCCAGGCTTCCGTTCCCATTGTCACGACAGTCACCAATGGAATCATCCACATCAGAGTGGGACACTGCAATGGTATGCGATAGAATAATTCTGGTAACAGTACCATCTCCAAGGGCCATTGCGGCAACAACCACTGGTAAACAGCCAGATGCAACGAAAGTAGCCAAAGGGGTAGGGCGCAGCCAAGCCAGCCGATGCGTATACTGCGCAACAGTACATAGACCCACGCCATCGGTCCTGAGGCCCAATAGATAAAAGGAATCAGGATGATGTCGCACATGAAACCCTTTGTCCCGCTGCTCTTGTTGATGCGTGCGGCTCCTGCGGCAATTGTCAATGCCACGGCGTAAGAGAGCAACGCATTAGGATCGCCCATCAGCCATAGCAGCAGGATGGGCACGATCAGCCATCGGGTAATGCGTAGCAAAAGCATGAAAAGCAGAGCCAGCAACAGGGCTCCTAACCATTCTATATAATAGAACTGGACAATGAATTCGCCTATCCAGTCAGAAACACCGCCAGGCACGCTGATACGCTCAAGCAAGTAGTCACTTGTCCAAAGAAACAGCTGATATTGTTCGTGATAGGACAAAGCATGAGGAAAGCCTACGTACCAGAACAGGAATGCGCAGACTCCCAACGCTGCTGTCAACGCAGCACTTATCAACTTTGCCTTGGGTTTCTTCATAAGCGCGGCAAAGGTATCAATATTTTCTGAAACGTCCAAAGAAAACTTCAACAACTTTTGGTTTGTAGCTCATATATTTGCACCTCTGACCTAATGGTCGAAGGTACTTTCGCTCGGAAATACTCAAATAAATTTGGTATTTCGCTCACTTATTCGTACCTCTGACCTAATGGTCGAAGGTACTTTCCCTCGACAATAAAAACAAAAAAACTGTTTTTTGTTTTGTATTGTGCTCGCTTATTCGTACCTTTGCACCAAAGATAAAAATGAACAAAGAAGTATGATACAATCAATGACAGGTTACGGCAAGGCAGTCGTGACTTACAAAAGCAAGAAAATCCATGTAGAAATCAAGTCGCTTAATTCAAAGCAGCTGGACCTGCAGACGCGCATCGCTCCACTGTACCGTGAAAAGGAAATGGAGATAAGACAGATGGTGGCAGCCGAGCTGCTGCGTGGAAAGGTAGACCTGAGCATGTGGATAGAGCAAGAGGCAGCTGTGACGGCGACGCCTATCAATGGCGCACTCATTGAAAACTATTATCGCCAGATTCAGGACATTTCTCAGAAAACAGGAATCCCTTTACCCCAAGACTGGTTCTACACATTGCTTCGAATGCCTGACGTTACAACGAGCACGGAGCAGGAGGAACTGAGTGACGAGGAGTGGAACGTCGCTTGCAGCACAGTACGTGCAGCACTGAAGGCCATTGTGGACTTCCGTTGCCAGGAGGGTGCAGCCCTGGAGAAGAAGTTCACTGAGAAAGTTGACAATATTGAACAGCTCTTGGCGCAGATAGAACCTTACGAGAAAGGACGTGTTGAGAAGATACGCCAGCGCATCACCGACGGGCTGCAACAGATTCCCGGTGTGGAATACGACAAAAACCGTCTGGAACAGGAGCTGATCTATTACATTGAGAAACTAGACATCAGCGAGGAGAAGCAACGACTCACCAATCATCTGAATTATTTCCGTGAGACCATGCGTGACGGTCAGGGACAGGGAAAGAAACTGGGGTTCATCGCCCAGGAGATGGGACGTGAAATCAATACTACCGGCTCGAAATCAAATCAGGCTGAGATGCAGAACATCGTGGTCAAGATGAAAGACGAACTGGAACAGATAAAGGAACAGGTACTGAATGTGCTCTGACGATGCACATCTTAATGTATGATTGATGATGGGAAAAGGTAAACTGATTATAGTAAGTGCCCCCAGTGGAAGTGGCAAGTCTACGATAGTGAATTGGCTGATGCAGGAGCATCCTGAGATGAAACTGTCGTTTAGTATATCATGCACCTCTCGGGCTCCGAGGGGTATAGAACAGAATGGAGTGGAATACTTCTTCCTGACGCCTGAGGAATTCAAGGAGAAGATACAGAACGACGAGTTCCTGGAATATGAAGAGGTCTACGAGAACCGTTTCTATGGTACATTGAAAAGTCAGGTGGAACACCAAGCGGAAGCTGGACAGAATGTGGTGTTCGATGTGGATGTGAAAGGAGGCGTGAACATCAAACGCTTCTATGGCGACAAAGCCTTGAGCCTCTTCATCCAGCCTCCATCTATTGAGGAGTTGCGCCGTCGACTGGAAGGACGTGGAACGGATACTCCCGAAGCTATTGAACAGCGATTGGCCAAGGCTGAATATGAACTGACGTTTGCTCCACAGTTCGATCATATTGTGGTGAATGATGACTTACAGGCAGCAAAGGAAGAGACACTTCGGCTGGTCAGCGATTTTTTGTCAAATGAGAGTTGAATGTTGAAAACTACAGGTATCTTTGGCGGGTCGTTCAACCCGATTCATTGTGGTCACATCACGCTGGCTCAGCAACTCAGGGAGCAGGCAGGTTTGGACGAGGTGTGGCTGATGGTCTCGCCTCAGAATCCGCTGAAGCATGAAGCCGATCTGGCCGATGACCGACAACGGCTGCTTCTGGCGCGAAAAGCCTTGGAGGGGTTAGAGGGCGTGGAGGCAAGCGATTATGAGATGAAGCTACCCAAGCCGTCGTATACATGGAACACGCTACGGTCGTTGCAATGCGACTTCCCGGAAAGAAAGTTTGTCTTGCTCATCGGAGGCGACAACTGGGCAAAGTTTGAACGCTGGTGGCACTGGAAGGATATCCTTCGCCATTTCGACGTGGTAGTGTACCCTCGCGACGAGCACCCTGGCACTATTGAAGCAGAACTGTTGCCGGTATCGAGTACGGAAATCCGCCAAAGGGTGTGCAGGGGTGAAAGCATCAGTGGACTGGTACCTGAGTGTATTGTGAATGACGTAATAAAGATGTATAGCGAGTAGAACAGATATGCAAGCAATAATCTTGGCGGCTGGTATGGGCCGCAGACTGGGGGAATTGACTAAGGACAACACCAAGTGCATGGTGGAGGTAAATGGCGTGAGGCTGATAGACCGGTTGCTCGGACAGCTTTCTGAACTGAACCTCAGCCGTGTGATAATCGTCGTTGGATATCAGGGACAGAAACTCATAGACTATATAGGACAGCGCTATGAAGGACTGCTGACCATAGAATATGCCGAGAATCCCATCTACGACAAGACGAATAATATCTACTCGCTCTCGTTAGTGAAGGAACGGCTGCAGCAGGACGATACGCTGCTCATCGAGAGTGACCTGGTTTTCAGCAACCGCCTCTTCCAGATGATTCTTGCTGATCCGTACCCCAATCTGGCACTGGTGGCCAAATATGAGACGTGGATGGACGGCACGATGGTGAGGATAGACCACGAAGGCAACATCGTGAACTTTGTGCCAAAGAAAGCTTTCCGTTATGAGGATGTCGATCAGTATTACAAGACGGTCAACATCTATAAGTTCTCCAAGGAGTTCGCTCAACAGAAATACGTGCCTTTCCTTGATGCCTACTGCCATGCCTTGGGCAACAACGAATACTATGAGCAGGTGTTGCGTGTCATCACCCTGCTTGACAACGCCGACCTGAAGGCGCTGGATATAGGTAATGAAAAATGGTATGAGATAGATGATGTGCAGGATCTGGATATTGCCGAGACCATCTTTGCCGAAGGCGATGAGATGCTTCATCGTTTCAACTATCGTTATGGTGGGCATTGGCGTTTTCCCAAGATGCTCGACTACTGCTATCTGGTAAATCCCTATTTCCCTACCCAGCGCATGAAGGATGAGTTGCGTAGCAATTTCGATACACTGCTGACGGAATATCCGTCGGGTATGATGGTCAACTCGCTGTTGGCAGGCAAATACTTCGGCATCCGGCAGGACTATGTAGTGGTTGGCAACGGTGCGGCGGAACTCATCAAGAGCCTGATGGAATGCTCTTCAGGACATATTGGTGTGGTCTACCCTACGTTTGAAGAGTACCCCCATCGGCTCCGAAAGGAGGACATCGTTGCTTTCTTCCCTGACCATGAAGACCTGAGCTATACAGCAGATGAGCTGATTACTCATTTCAACGACAAGGACATTGACAGCCTGCTGCTCATCAATCCCGATAATCCTTCGGGTAATTTCATTCCTATGGAGGGACTGGAAAAACTGATAGAGTGGAGCCGCAAGAAAGGCATCAGGCTGGTAGTGGATGAGTCGTTCGTGGACTTCAGCGAAGACTTTGAGCATAACACCTTGCTCCGCAATGAGATTTTGGTATCCAGTCCGCACTTGGTCGTGATGAAAAGCATATCCAAATCCTATGGGGTGCCAGGTCTGCGCTTAGGTATACTTGCCAGCAGCGACACAGAGTTGATTCAGCGCATCAAGAAAGATGTCAGTATCTGGAACATCAATTCGTTTGCCGAGTTCTACATGCAGATTTTTGGCAAGTACGAAAACGAATACAAGGCCGCATGTCGTAAGTTCATCTGTGAACGCAACCGTTTTGAAAAGCTGCTTAGGGAAATCCCTGACATCCGTCTCTTGCCTACTCAGGCAAATTATTTCTGCATACAGCTGACGGGGACATATACCTCGGCAGAACTGACGAAGCTGCTCTTGGCTCGCTATAATATCATGGTGAAGGATTGTGATTCAAAGACTGGCTTGAAGGGTCGGAATTTCATTCGCATTTCCGTACGCAGTGAGGAAGACAATAACCGACTTATTGCTGCCTTGAAGGAGCTGATGAGGCCTTCGGCCTAAAAATGAAAATGAGGAATGATATGAGAATATGTATCTGTGGCGGTGGCAATTTAGGCCATGTGGTAGCAGGATTCCTCGCTGCCCGTGAGGACTGTGTAGTCAGTCTGCTGACGCGTCGTCCTGCTCTGTGGCAGCAACAACTGACCATCAGTACGCCTGACGGCCGGCAGTTGGTCGGACGGCTTGAACGCATTTCCAGTGAACCTGCAGAGGTAATAGCTGATGCCGACCTCATTCTGCTCTGTCTGCCAGGCTACTCTATACAAGAAGTCCTTCTTCAGATCTGCCCTTTCCTGAAACCTCGTACGCCTGTGGGCAGCGTGGTTTGCAGCACGGGTTTCTTCTTCGAAGCTATGGAGAGACTGTCCCCGGATACTCCTCTGTTTGGATTCCAGCGTGTGCCCTTCATAGCACGAACTACAACTTATGGACATTCCGCTGCACTCTTGGGCTATAAACCACAACTCAGTATTGCCATTGAGCATGCATCGGAGAAGGAACCGTTGAGAGCCACTATAGAACGGCTGTTCCGCACACCGGTCCAATTACTGTCCAGCTATTACGAGGCAAGTCTCACCAATAGCAACCCGTTGCTCCATCCAGCTCGGCTTTACACACTGTGGAAGGACTGGCACGAGGGGGTGGTCTATGATTCTCAGCCCATGTTCTACGAGATGTGGACGGAAGAGGCCTCCGAGTTACTGATAGCACTCGACTGTGAATTCTTCCATTTGCTGCGGGTATTACCAGTCCGTGAAGGAAGCATTCCCACCATCCTTGACTACTATGAGAGTACGGATGCGGCTTCACTCACAAGGAAACTTCGCAGCATAGAGGCTTTCAAGGGAATATTGGCACCGATGAAGGCTGTGGCAGGAGGATTTGTACCCGACTTCCAGAGCCGCTACTTCACCGAGGACTTCCCTTTTGGCATGCGCATCATCCAGCAATTAGCCCGGCAGCACCAGGTGGCTATTCCAATGATTGATAAAGTTTTGATGTGGGGGATGAAGGTCGCACAATAAGTGCCGAGTAATGAATGATAAGTGCTGAGTATTAAACAATAAAAGCCGAGTATTAAACAATAAGTGCTGAGTATTAAACGAAAAGAGCCGAGTAATGAACAACGAAGAACTACGCCAGCGTTATAATCCTGACGGTTCCCTGCTCCGCCGCCATCAGATGAGGATGCTCGACATTCTCATTGAGGTGGACCGTATCTGCAAGAAACATCATATTAGCTACTGGCTAAGCAGCGGCACGCTGATAGGAGCCTTGCGCCATAACGGCTTTATTCCCTGGGACGATGACCTTGACATCGAGATGATGCGTAGCGACTACCTGCGGCTGATGGAAGTGCTGCCTCAGGAGCTGCCTGAATGGTTAGCGCTGCAAAACGACAAGACCGACCCTGCCTATTTCTATTTCTATGCAAAGGTGCGTGACCGCCGCTCGCTGCTGAAGGAGACGCTGAACTATAATCGATTGTGGAAGGAGCAGGGCATCTACATCGACATCTTCCCGATGGAGCCGCACCCCATCTGGCTGCACAAGCTGACGGAGAAAAGCGTAGGTCACATGTACAAGATATGGCGTACCAGCACTGACGACAAAAAAAACATTCACCGTGTGCTCCGCATCTTCAAGCTGAACAACACTTTCCTGTTTCCCTGTCTACGCGCCCTCCTCTCACCTTTTCACTTTTTCACCTTTTCACCTTCAAAAGTCATCACCAGCGGCATGGGCATTCCCTTCCACAATCCCCGTTATGCCGACGAGATTTTTCCACTGACCACCCACAAGTTTGAGGGGTATGATTTTCCTATTCCAGGTAATGCCGATGCTCACCTGCGCCATATCTTTGGCGACTATATGCAGCTGCCCGACCTCAGCAAACAGACCCCACACGTTGCGGAGCTGGAGTTTTTCTGATGTTTCTTGTCTTGAGCTCAAACATCGCTATGATTTAATATTTTCAATATACCTTCATCAGGGATATGTTCCAAGTCTGACAACTCATATATCGTTTGATGCTCATTCTCACTGACTACGTCAAAGGGAAGTTCATGGAACACCTCGGCCAAGGGGCCGTTTTTCTTTGTCTTAACGAGTAAGGCTTGCAGACTGTTGATGTGGTAAGGCCGCAACACCTCATGGAGTGAAGTGATGATGGCACTTTCCACCTTCTTCTTTGCCACACGGCATGAGATGACGAAATCAAGAATCCGCCCACTGTTTCTTTCTTGCTGTATAGACATGAAAGCGATGATGCCATAGTCGCCAAACTTGTCCTTACAACTGAAGGCGTAGGCTAAGACATCATCCCTTGACAATAGCTGTCGGAACTCAACTTCACTGTAACGGTTGGTAGACAGGTTCAGCTGATTGCTTCGTGACACAAGCTCATAGCACCGCCTTTCATTATCCTTGCTAACAGGGAAGACTGTTAGTTCCATCTCCAGATGGCGCAGAAAAGCCTCATAGTCATCGGAATAGTTCTCTGCAAACTGCTGTCTTGAAACTTCCTGCATATACGAAAGCCTGCGCTTCTGACTTGTCTCACTCACCGGAACATCAAACTCGTCACGCTCTAACAAGCTTTGGAGATTCTGTTCATCATAAACCCTGACCATAGGAAGGGCTGTCTTCACCTCCTCCCTCTCCCGTATATTGTCATCAATGAATGCAAACGAATTGACACCAAGATTCAGCCGCTTGGCTATTTCTTTGATGTTCTGGCTCTTCTGCCCCCAGTTGATGGCAGGACAAAGGAAGTAATCTTGAAGGCCGAACTCCACCAGTTTATCGAAAGCCGGCTGAAAGTCATTCTTGCTGGAAATGGTGTTGAGTATTCCGCGCTTGTCAAGTTCTTTAATGACACTCACGGCTTCCTTGTTCACTATCACGTTGCTATCGTTGACAATAGTGCCTTTCCAAAGTGTGTTATCTAAATCCCAAACAACAACCTTCACTTTGTCTGCCGGCTGTTCTGCTTCCTGTTTCTTCAATTTGAACAGGTCGAGCCAGCTGAATACAATCCTTGTGTTGGTCTCTTCATTCATCGGGGTAATAAAGATGTACGTGCCGGCCTGATTGGGCTGAATATGTGAAATATCGATGCTTATCTGGTTGTCACCTTCTTTCAGCGTGAAGATCTGTGAAAACAGTATCTTATCGGTATTGTTGATTTGAACAAGTAATTGAACTTGTTCCTTTTGGCAGAGTCTGCAGTCAATATACAGTACGTCAAACGGTTCGTTTTTTATCACCCAATGACTCAGCGCATAGTTCTTATATCGTGTAAACCGTGAATAGGGTCCATAATTTGGAAACAGTTTCCGAGTGAGGTTGGCAACGCCAAGAAAGAACCTTGACAAGAACGCGTTTGCTTTCTCTGCAAACAAGTACGCCCTGTCTCCTACGGGGTGAGACACATACTGGGCTTCGAGCTTTGCCCATTTTCTGAATTCGCAGATGAATCCGTATGGGAAAGAGCCCGAAGTCTCGCTGATTTTTTGTATGCCGCCCAAAAGCCTCACGCAACGGTTGTCGGCTCTTTTCTGATAGTTTAGGCAGTGGTGATAGCAATAAGGCGGGCTACACTCCACGCAATGTTCCTCCCACATTAACAGGCAGCGTTTCTCGTATTCAAAAGGCAGTTTCCTTTGCTGCTGAGACCCTCCCGTACTTAATTTGTTGATAGAAAAGACTGTTTCAAGCATGGCTTTGGCTGTTTATAGGCAGGAATACGCATCCTTTTTCGGTATAGTACTCTAACAACTGTGGCAGTATGGCTCTTGTTCTATTCTCATGTTCATTGGAGAAATGAAAGAGCACGATGCAATTGCCTTGAGTGTCAAGACAGCGGTCAATGTCGTGACATACCTTTTCAAGACTGTAGTCTGAGCGCACATCGCCCGACTCTGCGTCCCATAACACAAGAGTCTTATGGCGAAGGGCATATATCTCCCTGAGGTTCAACATACCCCATGGCGGGCGAAAAAGTATGGTTTTGCCCGTTCGTTCGTCACATTTCTTCACGTCGTCTATATAGGCTCGTGGAGCTGTAGCGAGTCCGTTTATATGTGAATAAGTATGATTGCCTATGGAATGTCCGGCACTTCTTATTTGCTCGAAGAGCTGCGGGTTGGCATCCACGTTGTGACCACAGCAGAAGAATGTGGCTTTGGCCTGATACTGCGTCAATAAATCCAGGATGAACTCAGTGATTCCAGGCTCCGGTCCATCGTCGAAAGTCAGGAACAGCTGTTTCTGCTGGCTTTCTACTGGATGAAAAGCCAGGAATTTGCGGATAATACCAAAATAGGCACACTCCTTGAACTGCTGAAAAGATCCAAATTTCATAGCCTACAGTTAAGTTGCGTTGCTTTTGAATTGCAAAATAACAAAATAATCTTGAATTCTCCAAACATTTTATGATGAATTTCAGAATAAATGTAGTAATTTTGCAGCGAATTAGCAAAGTGCCAATGGAAACTGTAGTCAAGAAGCCACGCCTGGAATGGCTTGATGCCCTCAGGGGATTTACAATGATACTTGTCGTGGCTAACCACGTCAGCCGCGTAGGTTTTGAACAGAATTGGAAGTTCTCTTCCTCACTTCCTTTCCTTCTTTTGTTTCGTATGCCCCTGTTCTTTTTCATCAGTGGTTTCCTGGCATACAAAACTGCACAAGTGTGGAATGCCAGCACATTCAAGCAACTGGTAACGAAGAAGGTAAAGGTACAGATCATTCCTACTGTCATCTTCTTTTTCCTTTATAATGCGGTTGTCAGCCCCAACTTCATTGATGGTGTGATTTACCATTTCCATGCAGCTACGAAAGGCGGCTATTGGTTTACCATCGTCTTGCTTTGGATGTTTCTGATTTACTATGTGTTTTCATATCTCGAGAGTAAACTACGTATAAAGTCCTGTGTGCCAATTTTGACACTTTTCGTTATTTCGCTCTGTTTCTATGAGACGTGCTACATGCCAAAGTTGTTCCCATGGGCGCAAGGCTATAAAGGAGAACCCATCCAATGGCTTAACGACACCAGTATCAATCAGATATTCTATTTCTTCCCGTTCTTCCTGTTTGGAAATATAGTGCACCGCTATTGGGACAAGGCACAACAAGTCATGGACAGTAAATGGTTCTATCCCACGGTTATTGTTGTGGTCATCCTCTCTACTATGGATGTCTTGAAATGGCACAACCTGCGATTCGAGTGGACTAATCTTCCGTCCACCTTGGCTAAGTTCGGACTGCTCACTATTGTCTTCATGTACTTCCGCTACTATAAGGATCACTTTACCAAGCGGTCTGTCGTTGGAATCAGCCTTCAGTACATAGGACGCCGTACGCTCGACATTTATCTGATTCACTTCCTCTTCCTGCCAAACTTGCCGACCATTGGCTCGTTCTTCGACAAGTACCGCCATAACTTTGTACTTGACACGACGGTGTCTGTTTTTATAGCCCTGTTGGTCATAGGTTTCTGCATCATCACGTCTAACATATTGCGTGTAAGTCCATTCCTGCGCAAGTACCTCTTTGGACGTTAGACTTTTCTGCTATTTCTGTTTGTAGTTTGAGACTCAATATATGACTTTAATGATGGAAAAGAAACAACCTGCAAAAGTTGACGTTGCCGTACTGGTACTGTTCTTCAACCGCCCGGACATGCTTCGTAACCTGTTTGAGCAGATCAGGCAGGCACGTCCTTCACGGCTGCTGCTCTATCAGGACGGGCCTCGCAGCGATGCCGACCTTCCCAAGATGGAGGCCTGCCGAGCCTTGGTGGCTGACGATCAGATAGACTGGGAATGCGAGGTTCACCGCAACTACCGCGAGGAGAACTCCGGCTGCGACCCCTCGAGCTTCTACTCCATCAAGTGGGCCTTCTCGCTCTACGACAAGTGCATCAAGTTTGAGGACGACGACGTGCCTTCGCTCTCGTTCTTCCCCTTCTGCAAGGAGCTGCTCGACCGTTACGAGAATGACAGCCGCATCAGCATCATCTCGGGTATGAACTGCGACGAGGTGACGTCCGACCTGCCGTACGACTACTTCTTCACCACCACGTTCTCCATCAATGGATGGGCGACGTGGCGGCGAGTGGTAGACCAGTGGGACGAGCACTACAGTTTTCTGGACGATGCCTACAACCTGCGCCAGCTCGACTCGCTCATCCAGGAGCGTAAGTACCAGCAGGACTTCATCAATTTCTGCCGCTATCACCGTTCAGTCGGTAAGGCTTACTACGAGACCATCTTCCATGCGTCCATCTTCTTCAACTCAGGCCTAAGCATCGTTCCCCGTGTCAACATGATCAGCAATGCCGGTGCTACGGACGAAGGGACCCACTATTCCGGCAGTAATGACACCCTGCCTCGTGCAGTGCGCCGCATCTTCACCATGGGTCACCACGAACTGCAGTTCCCTCTGCGCCACCCCCGCTATGTCATGGAGAACGTGGAATACAAGGAGCGCGTGTTCCGCACCATGGGCTGGGGACATCCCTGGATTAAGGTAGGCCGCTCATTGGAAGAGCTGTGGCTGAACCTGCGTCGCGGCAACTTCAGCCGCATCTTCTCTGCCCTCACCAACCGCCTGCGCATCTGGACAGGACACTCCAAGTGGGACTAATACTTGCTTTGTACCAAGTTTTGGTAATCATGTTGTTTGGGTTATATGAACACAGAGACACAGAGACGCAGAGGTTTTATTCTTTGCGAATCCTTTAATCTCTGTGTCTCTGTGTCTCTGTGTTCCAACTTCTCAATTTCACAAAGAATGCCAGACAGTCGGCCAGTATCTGTACGTGCAACAGCTTCATGACTGTATAATAGAGTGTGCAGGCCAGCACCACGCGTGCAATCAACAGCAGCGGTAGCGAACCAATCCAATAGGTGGATACGCCTGTCACCGCCATAACCCCTACGGCAATGGTAAAGAAGGGCATGGTGTCCTTGAGGAAAGCCCAGAGCGTGTACCTCATGAGGCGGTAGACAAAGAAGTGCCATACAAACACCCATACAATGTTAAGAACGGCGTAAGCTATGACCATGTTCCTGATGCCGTAGGGTTTGAGCAGCACCAGCAGCACGGTAGCACAAGCACCGAGCGCCAGCGTCGTCCACAGGTAAATGTCGCTGCGGTGGTGGGTGATGATGGCATCGGACAGTAGTCCTGATATGGGCATGAATGCTCCGCACAGGCAGAGATAGGGTAGGAGCTCTGCCGATGCAGCCCACTTGATTTTGATGGCAATGACTATAAACTCATAGCTGACAAGCCCGAGGCCCAGCAGCAGCGGAAAGGATACAAAGGCAGTGAACCGCATCATCTTGCGCAGCACGTTGAGTTGGCGCTCACGTTCATCCTGAAGCCCTACAAGTACGGGCTGGTCTACCTGCTTCATCATGCTTTGGACCAACTGGAAGCACTTGGAACTCCATTGGAATGCCTGGTTGTAGTAGCCGGTGCTGCGTGCTCCGTAGTAACGACCCAGCAGGAAATTCATGACGTAGGTATTGAACTGGGTCAGAATGGCTGACAACATGAGCCTTACGCTGAAGGGAAACAGCCGGCGGATGGGCTCAAACGTAAAGTGCAGCGTAGGACGCCAGGGACTGAACCGCCACAGCAGCATTGTGTTCAGGGCGATATACAAGACAGATTGCGTGGCAAGCGACCAGTAGCCGAAATCCAAGAAAGCCATGCATACGCCCGTCAGGCTCGACAGCAGCGTAGCCGTCATGCCGCACCAGGCTATTTTCTTGATTTGAAGATTCTTGGTGAGATAGGCCGACTGTGCCATGCCAAAGCTGGAAAACACAAAGCCAAGGAACACATAGCGGGCCAAAGGTATCAGTTCGGGAATGCGATAATAGGCGGCTATGAGCGGAGCCGAGAAGAACAACACCACATAGATAACCAGTCCTGCCACGATGTTAAACCAGAATACGGCATTATAGTCATCGTGCGTTGGCGACTTCATGTTGATAAGCCCTGTCTTGAAGCCACTTGCCTGCAGCTCGTTGGCAATAACGGAGAAAATGACCAGCATGGCCGTCATTCCAAAGTCGTATGCATCCAGCTGACGTGCCAGGAGAATGCCGAACACCAAACCCAAGGCTTGCTGAGTCAGGTTGCTCAGCCCGCCCCAGAACAGGCCCTTCGCTGTCTTTTCCTTCAGTGTTTCCATGAGGATTGATTAGGCCGCAGGCCACCATTATCATTTATCATTTATCAATTATCATTTAGGCCGCAGGCCGCTACTTCTTCGTTTGGAGCAGGCGTTTTGAGAAATAGCGCACAGGGTACCAAACGGCAAGGAAGCCTACCAGCATCACCGTGATAAACACCAGTATTACATCCTCAGGATGCACACTCACCGGATAGGCGTTCACTACGAACGAACCGCTGCTGGAGCCGAGTTTCACAATGCCAAACGTCTGCTGGGCCCAGCAGAGCAGCAGGCCAATGACAATGCCTATCACGGCACCCAGTGCCGAGATGAGCCTGCCTTCGAACAGGAAGATGCGGGTTATCTGGCGGTCGGTGGCACCCAGGTTGCGCAGCGTCACTACATCGTCGCGCTTATCAATGATGAGCATGGAGAGCGAGCCGATGATGTTGAAGCAGGCCACCACGAGGATGAACGTCAGGAAGATGTAGGCAATCAGCTTTTCTATCTTCATGATCTTAAATGTGTCGTCCTGCTGCTCAAAGCGGTCTTGCACACGGAAACGGTCTCCGGCAATGCGCTGCATCTCGGCCTTCACCTTGTCAAAGTTGCTTCCGGGCTTCAGCCGCAGCTCCAGCGACGACACCATGTCCTGCTGCTCAAAGAGACGTCGGGCAAAGCCCAAGGAGGTAATGATGTAGTTCTTGTCGTATTTCGCCTGCTTCACGTTGAACAATACCCCTGGCGAGAACAGCTCGTCGGCCACAAAGCCATCGGTGGGATCGGCCATGTCCAACTGGCCTTCACGCCGTGGCGCATAGATGCTGAGTGGCGTGTCAAACCTGTAACCTGTTCCCAGCTGCTCTGCCAGCCGCAGCCCCAGGATGCCATAGTTCATGTCGGCGGCATGCAACTCAAAAGAGCCATCGCCAATGAGTATCTCGTTGATGTGGGTCAGGTCTGTGAAGTTATCATCCACACCCTTTATGGTTACCATTGCCTGATGGCCGTTGTAGATGGCCAGCGCTTGGTCTTCCACGCATTCCGTGGCCACTTCCACCTCGGGTAACTCTCGTATCTGTGTCAGAACGGGTTCGTCAGAAGCCACCGTCTTTCCCTTCACGGGTGTCACCTTCAGCTGAGGGTCAAACGTCGTGAAGAACGAGGCCACCAGGTCGTGAAAACCGTTGAACACAGATAGTGTCACAATCAGTGCCATCGTGGCTACGGCCACACCCACTACTGAGATGGCACTGATGACGTTGATGGCATTGGTCGATTTCTTGGATAGCAAATACCGCCGCGCTATATAGAACTGGAAATTCACTCTAAACTCTTAACTATGAACTATGAACTCTGAACTGTAAAGAACTATGAACTATGAACTTTGAACTATGAACTATGAACTGTAAAGGACTATTATGAACTTTTCCTCCCTCCCAACAGCTCGTCAATGCGGTCGATGTAGTCAAGCGAATCGTCAATGAAGAACCGTAGTTCGGGAATAATCCGCAACTGGTTGCGCACCCGCTGCCCCAGCGTGTAGCGTACTGACTTGTTGTTGGCCTCGATATTGTTCAGAATCTCTTCGCCGCGCTCTGAAGGGAAAATACTCAGGTAGGCCGTGCAGACGCTTAGGTCGGGCGAGATTTTCACCCGTGTTACCGACACCATCACGCCGTGCATCGAGCGTGTCTGCTCCTGGAAAATCACGCTCAGCTCCTTCTGCAGCAAGCGTGCTATCTTGTTTTGTCTTGTCTCTTGCATAACTATGAACTATGAACTATGAACTGTGAACTATGAACTCTAAACAAACTCATCTCCGTATTTGATCTGTACCTCGCTTACATACTTCTTGACGAGCGACGACGAGTCTCCTTTCTTGCAGATGAGCAGCACATTACCTTCCTCAGCCACGATGTAGCCGTCCAGACCGCTGATCACGCCCAGCCGTCCCTTAGGCAGTTTGATGATGTTGTTGCGGCTGTCGTCGAGCATCACTTCCGAATCCACCACAACGTTGTCCTCGGGTCCCCGCTGCAAGCACTCGTAAATAGCATGCCATGTGCCTAAGTCTGCCCATCCGAAGTCGCATTTCATTACATAGATGTTTTCTCCGTGCTCTAAGATGGCACTGTCCAGCTGCGTGTTCGGATAACGGGGATAGTTCTGTGACACATACTCCATCTCCTCTTCGTACGTGTAGTTGGGCTTCTCCACTTTCAGGTTGCGCAACACCTCAGGGAACTGGTTCTCGAAGGTCTCTATCAGATAGCGGGTTTTCGAAAGGAATGTGCCCGTATTCCAGTAGAACTCCCCGCTCTCCATAAACAACTTGGCAAATTCGCGTTCGGGCTTCTCGGTGAACGATTTCACCTGGTATACGCCAGACTTGCAGCTCTGGTCGCCTAACTGTATGTAACCGTAACCCGGCTCAGGTCTTGTGGGCTTTACGCCCATGACCAGTATGACATCGTTTTCCTTCACATAGCTGATGCCTGTCTCCAGGCTCCGGTGGAATGCTTCCTCATTGAGCACGATCTGGTCGGAAGGCACAATGATGATGTTGGCATCGGGGTCGCGCCTCAGTATTCTCATGGCCGCCCACGCTACGCTGGGTGCTGTGCCTCTGTTCACGGGTTCCACCAGTATGTGCCTCACTGGCAGGTCGGGCAGCTGCTCCTCCACAATGGAGGCAAACTCCCTGTTAGTGCAGACGAAGATGTTCTCCGGCGGCAGTATCTTCACAAACCGGTCGTATGTTATCTGTAGCTGTGTGCGGCCTGTGCCAAAGAAATCAATGAATTGCTTCGGAAAGCTCTCACGGCTCGACGGCCACAACCTACGTCCCTTGCCGCCTGCGAGTATCACGCAGTAGTTCCTGTCTCCCTCTGGGTGCATGCGACCGGTGGTAGAATGTTCATTATTAAGTTCCATTTTCAAGGTCTCAACTTTTATATTTTGCAAAAAAGTATCTGTTTTTCGCCCGCTAAGTTACGCATATTCTGCGAGAGAAGCAAAGTTTTTTAAGTTTTTTATCAGATTTCTTTGCTATTTACAAAAAAAGTATTAACTTTGCACCCGCTTTCAGCCCAGATGGCGGAATTGGTAGACGCGTTGGTCTCAAACACCAATGCCGCAAGGCGTCCCGGTTCGACCCCGGGTCTGGGTACAAGGCTTTTGAAAAAAACAAACAAAGAAAGGTGCTGTAACCACAATAAGGTTGCGGCACTTATTCTTTTTCTAAACACCACTATCTGGGTTGCCAATGGATAAGACGCCCTGAACGGGCAACAGCTGGGGTGAGCCTCCGAATACCCGGTGGATAAAACGCCCAGAAGGGGCAGCCCCCCTATATAGAAAGCCCCCACATGCCTGGGAATTCACCATTCACCAAATTCACCTTTTCACCTTCTGACGGTTTGAATGGATGCACCATACAAAACGGCGAGCTGCTCCCATGCTGCTCCCATTCCCCTCCCATTCAATTAACATGTCGTCAACAATTCAAAAGCAGTTAAACATGATGCATAAACAGATTCTCAGCCTATTTCTCTATCCGCTGTATCTCCTTGTCGCCTGGCTTGTAGAGAAGACCAACAGAACGGGTGGCAGCAGCTTTGTACTCCTTCAGCTCAATGGCGTTCCAGTCAATCTGGTCGGTGCGCTGTGCCAAGGGGGCATGGGGGATGAGGCTGCCGTCTCGCACCAGGATGATGCAGGGAATGGAGCCGGCTTCTATCTGCCGGTAGCCGCTCTGATATACCTTCCTGGTTTGATAGTCTATCCATTTGGAACTTCCTCCGTCCCCGCTCTGCGAGGGCAGGTACACCATGCGGCCATGGCCGCTTTCCATCAGAGGCGCCACAAGAATCTGCGATCCGAACATGTACTGGTCTTCCACGAGCCAGGCACCGGGGTCTTCGGGGAACTCTACGAGCAGGGCACGAACCATGGGCAGCCCGCGTTCAGAGCAGTCCTTGGCCTGGGCATAGACATACGGCATCAGTTTGTATTTCATCTCGGCACACTCGCGGAAAGCCTGGGTGAAGCTTTCGCTGATGAGCCACGGCTCGGTGGGTGGTGCTCCGTGGGCACGGGTGTGGCTGGAGAGGAAACCGAATGGCAGCCAGCGGCGATAGATGTCCTCGGGCGAGGCCGTCACAAAACCGCCCATGTCGTGGCTCCAGAAGGAGAAGCCGCTGAGGCCGAAGGACAGTCCACCGCGCAGGTCGCCCATCATGCCAATGTTGTTGGTGGCTGCATCGCCGCCCCAGTGCAGGGCGTAGCGCTGGGAGCCTGCCCAGGCAGAGCGTGCCCAGATGAGTCCTTCGCCGGGGTGTTCGCGTTCTATCGCCTCGAAGAGTGCCTTGTTATAGCGCAGAGGGTAAAGGTTGTGCTCGTAGAGTCCGCCGCGCTGGTTGTGATAGATGCCGTTGTAGGGTGCTGCCTCGCCGAAGTCGCATTTGATGGTGGAGACACCCTGGCGCATCAGCCCTGCTATCTTCTGCTGGTACCAGTCCACGGTCTCCGGATTGGTGAAGTCGAGGATGGCATCTTCCACAGGCATGCCGCCGGTGGCGTTCTGCACATGAAGCCCGCGCTCTATGATCTCAGGGAAGAACCGGTTCTTGGGCGTGAAGTAAGGCAGCTGCCACAGACACGTGTGGAAACCGTCCTTGGAGAGCTGTTGCAGCATCTTCACGGGGTCTTTGAAACGGTCCTTGGCAAACTCGTAGTCACACTGCCAGTCTACGCCAAACCATCCTGTGTCGAAATGAATGACGTCAGCGGGAATCTTGTGCTGACGCAGCTGGCGGGCTATCTCCAGTCCCTCGTCCTGCGAGAAGTAGGTGATGCGGCTCATCCATGTGCCGAAGCTCCACAGGGGCAGCATGGGGCTCTTGCCTGTGATGTCGGTATACTCATTGAGGATGTCCTTGGGGGAGCCGAAGAATACGAAGAGGTCTATCTGCTCATCTGCCATGAACAGCCGCTGTGCACCGATGTACGATGCGCCGAAGTCGGCAGTGACGGGTGCAGCGGTGTGCATGAAGATGCCGTAGCCGCGGTTGGAGAAATAGAAGGGCACAGGTTTGTACATGCCGTCGGTCTCCGGTCCTTGCGGGTCGGTGACAGAGAGGTGCACCTTCTGACCCACCTTGTTGAGCGAGGTGAACGATTCGCCGCAGCCATAGATGCGTTCGCCCGGCGAGAGCAGGAACACCGGATTGACGGAGCGGGAGTTGTCGGCACCACGCTTGATAAACGAGAAAGGCAGCAGCTTTACCTGCGTGGAGTCGTTGTCGCGTACATGCCGCGACTGGGTGAGGATACGTCCCTGGGCATCGCGCAGCACCAGGCGGAAGGGGTAGCGCTGCACCTCGACAGTGCCGAAGGGGCTCTTGTAGACAATGGCGTTGCTGCTGACTGTGGAAGGCCACGAGGCAGTAGCCTTACGGCTTTTGAAGGCGGGGGCGAACATTGGGTCGTCGGCATCGTCCTTCGGCACGATGGGGGTGGTGAGCATGCGGATGCGTACCGTACGGGGACTGACGAACTCTATCTGGAGCCGCAGCCGTGGGTCGTTGTCATAGGCTGCATCAGGAAAGTCCAGCATCTGCATACGTACAGGCCAGTAGCCGTTCAGGTTGAACGCCTGACGCGGCGACAAGCGGTAGCGGTCCCACTCCACCAGCCCTTCTCCCTTCGCTGCATCAAAACTGGCCAGAGAGTCGGCAAGAAAATAGGTGTTCGACAGGTCGCTGAAGTCGGTGGACATGTCTTTGGGCATGCATTGCAGGTACTGCACACCGGCATTGGTTTGGATCTGGGAATAGATGGTGGCGGTGGATGCCGCACACAACACGCCAAGCAGTAGTCTTCTCGTTATCATATTACTTCTTCCTTTTTTTTATTTTGACTGTGCAAATGTACAAAGATTACACGAAACTACCAAATGTTTACAAAAGTTTTGCAGGTTTCTGACGAAACGGCGTACCTTTCCTCGTACCTTTCCTCGCCGATGATTAATTGAAGTTTCCCACCCCAATAATGAACGTTAAGATATTATTTATCAAGAATTTGAGAGATTTGTCGAAGACCCACTGACCGTAAGGGAGGTAATTAGAGAATTATTGTTGCAGAAAAAGAATTGTTTGGAATTCCCCGTCGCAAGCGACTGGAACTCTGCGGACTGAAACGGAAATGCCTTGCCAACGATGGCAAGTTCGATGTAGGGACTTGCACGGTAGTTGCCTTTCAGCCTGGAGACCTGCCGCCAGTGGCTGACATAGTGGTTGGCTTTTGGCAGTGTATTAGTGAAAAATAGCAAATAAAACACATTTTTCCCATAAGAAATTTGCCAGTTTCGAAAATAATCCCTAACTTTGCACTCATCATTTAAGTAAGGATATACACAACGACATTGGTATATAAGGATTCCGACACGAAAAGGACTGTCGGAATTCTTCATTTTTTTACTGAAACAGAAAACAATTTAAAAAATAGAAAGAGATTATGGCATACATGTCACAAGAAGGCTACGACAAACTGATAGCCGAACTGAACTATTTGGAGGGCGTGGAACGTCCCAAGGCATCAGCCGCCATCGCGGAAGCACGCGACAAGGGCGACCTGAGCGAGAATTCGGAGTATGATGCTGCCAAGGAAGCCCAAGGCCACTTGGAGGCAAAGATCAACCAGCTGAAACTGGCTATCTCGGAGGCGAAGATAGTGGATACTTCGAGGCTGAGCACCGACTTGGTGCAGATCCTGTCGAAGGTGGAGATGACCAACCTGGCCAACAAGGCCAAGATGACCTACACCATTGTGAGCGAGAGCGAAGCCAACCTGCGTGAGGGCAAGATATCCATTACCACCCCCATTGCACAGGGATTGCTCAACCACAAGGTCGGCGACGAGGTGGAAATCAAGATTCCCCGTGGCGTCATCAAACTGAGAATAGACAAAATCACCGTCGGATAAACTATACATCTTTATTATTATGGATATTTTCTCAAAGATAGCAGCTGGCGAAATACCCAGTTACAAATGTGCAGAGAACGAGGAGTTCTACGCTTTTCTCGACATTAACCCATTGGTGAAAGGTCACACGTTGGTCATTCCTCGTCGTGAGGTCGACTATATCTTTGATATGGATGACGACGAGATAGCCCGCTATCAGGTGTTTGCCAAGCAGGTGGCTCAGGCTGTGAAGGCTGCCTTCCCCTGTAAGAAGGTCGCTCAGGTGGTATTGGGACTTGAAGTTCCTCATGCCCACATCCACCTCATTCCTATGCAGTCGGAGGCCGATGCCGACTTCCGTCGTGAGAAGCTGAAGCTCACGGAGGAGGAGTTCAAGGCCATTGCTGCAAAGATACTGGCAGAATTTCAGAAGAAGTAAGTCTAAAAACGAATCAATATATATTAAGGTATGATTTTTTTCTTTCAGACTCCCCAGAAGAGCGTGATAGCTACCGAGGTAGATCATCAGCTCAACGAACAGGAAATCAACGAACTGAACTGGCTGTACGGCGAGTCGACGCTTGTGCAGGCTACTGAACTCAGTGGGTTCTTCGTAGGTCCACGACGTGAAATGGTGACACCATGGTCGACCAATGCTGTAGAGATTACTCAGAACATGGGTGTCCGTGGCATCAGCCGCATAGAGGAATACTGGCCTGTTGCAAGCAAGGATGCCGAGCACGACGAGATGCTGCAGCGCATGTACGACGGACTGAACCAGGACATCTTTACCATCAATATCAAGCCGGAGCCTATTAAGCATGTGGAGAACCTGGAAGAATACAACGAGCAGGAAGGTCTGGCGCTCTCGCCCGAGGAAATAGAATACCTGCACGGACTGGAACGGCAGAACGGACGGCGGCTGACAGACTCGGAGATATTCGGTTTTGCACAGATCAATTCTGAGCACTGCCGCCACAAGATCTTCGGTGGAACGTTCATCATCGACGGCAAGGAGATGGAATCGAGCCTCTTTGCCATGATCAAAAAGACCACGCAGGAGAACCCCAACAAGATTCTCTCGGCCTATAAGGACAATGTCGCCTTTGCACAGGGACCCGTGGTCGAGCAGTTCGCACCGAAAGACCAGAGCACCAGCGACTGGTTCCAGGTGAAGGACATTGAAAGCGTCATCTCGCTGAAGGCCGAGACGCATAACTTCCCCACGACGGTGGAACCCTTCAACGGCGCCGCCACCGGCACAGGAGGCGAGATCCGCGACCGTATGGGAGGTGGCGTAGGCAGCTGGCCGATAGCTGGTACGGCTGTGTATATGACAGCCTATCCCCGCATTGACGGCGGCCGTGACTGGGAGGACATACTGCCTGTCCGCGAGTGGCTCTACCAGACGCCTGAGCAGATCCTGATCAAGGCTTCGAATGGTGCCAGCGACTTCGGCAACAAGTTCGGACAGCCGTTGATATGCGGTTCCGTGCTGACGTTTGAGCATCAGGAGAAGGCCGGGGATGGTGACACAACAAGCCAGACGAAGTATGCCTACGACAAGGTGATCATGCTGGCAGGAGGCGTTGGCTATGGCACGAAGCGCGACTGCCTGAAGAAGGAGCCTCAGAAGGGAAACAAGATCGTAGTGGTGGGTGGTGACAACTATCGCATCGGACTCGGTGGCGGCAGCGTGTCGTCAGTAGACACCGGTCGCTATAGCAATGGCATCGAGCTGAATGCTGTACAACGTGCCAACCCCGAGATGCAGAAACGCGCCTATAACCTGGTGCGCGCCCTCTGCGAGGAGGATGTGAACCCCGTCGTCTCCATTCACGACCACGGCTCTGCCGGCCACCTGAACTGTCTCTCTGAGCTGGTCGAGGAGTGTGGCGGCGAGATCGATATGACCAAGCTGCCTATTGGCGACAAGACCCTGTCGAGCAAGGAAATCATTGCCAACGAGAGCCAGGAGCGCATGGGTCTGCTCATTGACGAGAAGCATATCGAACATGTGCGCAAGATTGCCGAACGCGAGCGTGCTCCGTTGTATGTTGTCGGCGAGACTACCGGCGATGCACACTTCTCGTTCAGGCAGGGCGACGGTGTGAAGCCCTTCGACCTCGACGTTGCTCAGATGTTCGGACACTCGCCTAAGACCGTCATGCGCGACAACACCGTGGAGCGTCATTATGACAATGTCACCTATTCACAGGACAGAATCAACGAATACCTGGAGCGGGTACTCCAGCTGGAGGCTGTGGCCTGCAAGGACTGGCTCACCAACAAGGTAGACCGCAGCGTGACGGGAAAGATTGCCCGTCAGCAGTGCCAGGGCGAGATCCAGCTGCCCTTGAGCGACTGTGGTGTCGTTGCCCTAGACTATCGCGGCGAGAAGGGTATTGCCACCGCTCTGGGTCACGCTCCCCAGGCAGGACTGGCAGATCCTGCCGCAGGCAGCGTGCTTTCTGTTGCCGAGGCGCTGACAAATATTGTCTGGGCACCGTTGGCAGAGGGTATGGAGTCGCTGAGCCTCAGTGCCAACTGGATGTGGCCATGTCGCAGCCAGGAGGGCGAAGACGCCCGTCTCTATGCCGGTGTGAAGGCGCTGAGCGATTTCTGCTGCGAGCTGCATATCAACGTGCCTACGGGAAAAGACTCCCTGTCGCTGTCTCAGCAGTATCCCAACGGCGAGAAGATCATCTCTCCGGGAACCGTGATTGTGTCGGCTGGCGGTGAGGTGTCTGATGTCAAGAAGGTCGTATCGCCCGTTCTCGTTAACGACAAGAACGCATCGATCTATCATATCGACTTCAGCTTCGACCAGCAGCGTCTCGGCGGTTCCGCCTTCGCCCAGAGCCTGGGTAAGGTGGGCGATGACGTGCCAACGGTGAAGAATGCCGAATACTTCTGCGATGCCTTCAATGCCATCCAGCAGCTCATAGAGAAAGGCTGGATCATGGCAGGTCATGACATCTCGGCAGGCGGTCTCATTACGACATTGCTCGAGATGTGCTTCGCCAATCAGAAGGGTGGCATGCACATCAACCTGCACGACCTGTGCAGTGCCACGGATGGTCAAGGCTGCGACCTCGTCAAGGTACTCTTTGCCGAGAATCCCGGTGTGGTCATTGAGGTGAGCGACCTGCATAAGCAGGAGTTCAAGGACTTCATGGAGGAGGCAGGCGTTGGTTATGCCAAGATCGGCTATCCCGTGGAGAAGAGCCGTACCATCGAGGTGGTTTATCCTGCTGATGGTGGCTCAAATGCCACCAAGACGGCCTGTTTCGACATCGACGCCCTGCGCGACGTATGGTATAAAACCTCGTATCTGCTCGACCGCAAGCAGAGCTTCAACGGCAAGGCTAAGGAACGCTTTGAGAACTATAAGCATCAGCCTATCGAGATGAAGTTCAATCATGGCTTCACCGGAATGTTGGCGCAATATGGCCTTTCTCCGAGGAGGGAGGACCGTAGGGATGCCCCGAAGGCAGCCATTATCCGTGAGAAGGGCACCAACGGCGAGCGTGAGATGGCCTACTGCCTCTATCTGGCAGGATTTGACGTGAAGGATGTGATGATGACCGACCTGATAACAGGTCGCGAGACGCTTGAGGACATCAATATGATTGTGTTCTGCGGCGGTTTCTCCAACTCCGACGTGCTCGGCTCTGCCAAGGGTTGGGCAGGTGCCTTCCTCTTCAACCCCAAGGCCAAGGAAGCCCTCGACAAGTTCTATGCCCGCCAGGACACCCTCTCCCTGGGCATCTGTAACGGTTGCCAGCTGATGGTTGAACTGGGTCTGACAGGAGCCAAGGATGCGAAGATGCTGCACAATGACTCTCATAAGTTCGAGAGCGGTTTCATCAGTCTCAGCATTCCCCAGAACAACAGCGTGATGTTCGGCTCGCTGAGCGGTAGCAAGCTTGGGCTGTGGGTGGCTCATGGCGAAGGAAAGTTCTCGCTGCCAGCAGGTGAAAGCGCCTATAACATCATTGCGAAGTACAACTATCACGGCTATCCCGCCAACCCCAACGGCTCAGACTTCGACGTGGCGGGCATCTGCTCTGAGGATGGACGTCATCTGTGCATGATGCCTCACTTGGAGCGCGCCATCTTCCCCTGGCAGAACGCCTGGTATCCCGCCAACCGCCGTCAGAACGAAGTGACACCGTGGATCGAGGCTTTCGTGAATGCAAGGAAATGGGTGGAGGAGAAGCTGGGTCGTTGAAACAGTGAACGAGTGAAAGATTGAAATAGTGAAAAGTTGAATATCTATATAGAATCATTCAAGACATTCTTCAGAATTGGCATATTCACCCTCGGAGGTGGGTATGCCATGATTCCGTTGATAGAAGAAGAGGTGGTGAACAAACACAAGTGGGTGTCGCGCGAGGAACTGCTTGACCTCATAGCGATAGCACAGAGCTGCCCAGGAGTGTTTGCCATCAACATCGCCATCTTCATCGGTTATAAGCTGCGCAGGGTCAGCGGTGCCATTGCCACCTCATTGGGCACCGCACTCCCCTCTTTCCTCATCATCCTTGCCATCGCCATCTTCTTCAAGCAGTTTGAGGACAACCGGGTCATTGCCGCTATGTTCCGTGGTATACGCCCTGCCGTGGTGGCACTGATTGCCGTTCCGACGTTCCGCATGGCGCAGCGTGCCAAGATCACCTGGACCAACTGCTGGATCCCCATTGCCTGTGCCCTGTCCATCTGGGCATTGGGCGTCTCTCCTATTTATATCATACTGATTGCCGCTATCGGCGGCTATGTATACGGCATGTACATCAAACCCACGGAATAAGGAATGCCCCTCATAACTCTGCACTCATAACTATGAACTTTGAACTTTGAACTTTGAACTATGCGCTCGACCTTTGGTCGCTTGCAAGGCAAGAACTTTGAACTTTGAACTGTAAAGGACTATGAACTGTAAAGGACTCTGCACTCATAACTATGAACTATGAATTGTGAACTATGAACTGTGAATTGTGAACTATGAACTTTGAACTATGAACTGAACAATGCTTTACCTCCAGCTCTTCATCACATTCTTTAAGATAGGCCTCTTCGGCTTTGGCGGCGGCTACGGCATGCTGTCGCTCATCCAGCACGAGACGGTAGAGTCTCACCATTGGCTCTCCACCTCCGAGTTTACCGACATCGTAGCCATCTCGCAGATGACGCCAGGCCCCATCGGCATCAATTCCGCCACCTACTGCGGCTATACCGCTGCACATAATGCCGGCTATGGCGAATGGTTCTCCATTTTGGGTTCTGCCACAGCCACCTTTGCGCTGGTGCTTCCCTCACTCATCCTGATGGTGCTCATCAGCCGCCTGTTCATGAAATATATGCATACTGCCCCTGTCAAGGCAGTGTTCACCGGACTGCGTCCTGCCGTGGTGGGACTGTTAGCTGCTGCCACGCTGCTGCTCTGCAACAAAGAGAATTTCTCTACTCCGGCAGAGAACCCCTGGCAGTTCTGGATCAGCATAGCCCTGCTCGCCGCCACTGCCTTCGGCACCGGCTACCTGCGTATCAACCCCATCCGGATGATCTGTTATTCAGCCTTCGCCGGACTGCTGCTACTCTACTAAAAACAAACAGAAGATATGAAACCAAAGACTTATCATGGCGTGGTAGTCCCGATGGTCACGCCAGTAACCCAAGACGGACGGCTCGATACCGAGGCTGTCTGCCGTATTGTGAACTTCTTTGCCGAAAACCAGGTGTCGCCGTTGCTCATGGGCACCACCGGTGAGGGCAACAGTGTGAGCCAGGCCGACGGGCAGCTCTTTGTCGATACTGCCGTAAAAGCCGCCTCCGGACGCATCCTCGTCTATGCCGGTCTGACGGGCAACTGCTTCAGCGAGCAGGTGCGGCAGGCCGAAGTCTACACCGCGCTGGGTGCCGACGTCATTGTGGCCACCCTGCCCACTTACTATGCTCTGACCGAAGAGCAGATGTACGATTACTACAAGACGCTGGCCGACTGCATCACCGGTCCGCTGATGCTCTACAACATTCTGGCCACCACCCACATGTCTATTCCCGTGGACGTTGTCCGGCGGTTGGCCGACCACCCGAATATCGTGGGGTTGAAGGATTCTGAGCGCGACCTGGAACGCATGGAACAGTGCATCGCCCTAGCCCGCGGACGTGAGGACTTCTCCTATTTCTGCGGCTGGGCAGCACAAAGTGCCTGTTCGCTGGAACTGGGTGGTGACGGCATCGTGCCCTCTACAGGCAACTATGTGCCAGACATGTTCCGGCAGCTCTATGATGCGGCCATCTCCGGCAACATGGAAACCGCCTACCGCCTACAGCATGAGACCGACGAAATAGCAAGGATCTATCAGAAAGGACGTACCTTGGGCCAAAGCCTCGCTGCGCTGAAGGTGATGCTGCAGACAAAGGGACTCTGCGAACCTTGGATGCTCATGCCGCTGACACGTCTTTCTGCCGGTGACGAGGAAACCGTCCGGTCATCCGTCCTGAGCGTGTGAACCGTGAACCCTAACTATCAACCTTACCTATTGCAAACCTCATGATTCACTGGATTGACTACCTCATCGTATTATTGTCGATACTGGCTGCCATAGGCACTGGCATGTTCTTTGCACACAAGCAGAAAGACACGTCGCAATACTTTGCCGGCGGCGGCAAGATACCGGCATGGGCAGTGGGCATCTCCATCTTCGCCACCCTGATATCAAGTGTGACCTTCCTCGCCTATCCCGGTGCCGCCTATGCCGGCAACTGGATACTCCTGGTGCAGGGGCTCATGGTCCCCATAGTGCTGGTTGTACTCATCGGCGTCATCGTACCGTTGTTCAGGAAGGTGATACGACTGTCCACTTACGAGTATTTCGAACGCCGTTTCGGGCTCTTTGCCCGCTTGTACAGCTCACTGGCTTTTACGCTGGGCCATTTCTCGAAGGCAGGAACGGTGTTCTTCCTCGTGAGCATGGCGCTGGCCACCTTCCTCAACATCAATATCTATAGCATTGTGCTCGTGCTGGGCGTCACCATCATCGTGCTGACGCTGTTCGGTGGCATGGAGGCTATCGTCTGGATGGATGTGGCACAGGGATTCCTGCTCATCGGCGGCGGCATCATCTGCATCCTCATCCTCATGTTCGGCATCGAGGGCGGTCCTGCCGAGACATTCCGCATCGCCTCGGAGTACAATAAGATAGACTTCGGCCCCTACGACTGGAGCCTCAGCGAGCTTTGTTTCCTTGTGATGGTGCTGAACGGTGTTTTCTACGCCTTGCAGAAGTATGGCACCGACCAGACCATCGTCCAGCGTTACCTCGCAGCCAAGAGCGACAAGGAGGCTAAGAAAGCGGCCTACATCGGCGTGCTCATGTCAGTACCCATCTGGGCACTGTTCATGTTCATCGGCACAGCGCTCTTTGCCTATTATCACGCCCACGGAGCACCCCTGCTGCCAGAGGGCATCAAAGCCGACGAGGTGTTTCCTTACTTCATCGCCCATGAACTGCCTGTAGGCATCCGCGGCCTCATCATCGCCGCGTTGGCTGCCGCCGCCATCTCAAGCCTCGACAGCGACCTTAACTGTCTGTCGGCCATTGCCGTACAGGACTATTATATGCGCTTCCACCGGCAGGCTACCGACCGTCAGCAGCTGCGCTTCGGACGGTGGATGGTAGTGGTGGCAGGCGTAGGAGCCATCGGTGTGGCCTGCCTCTATATCTTCTGGGGAGGTGAGGGAGTGCTGGGCGCCCTGTTCTCGCTTTATGCCATCTTCTCGGCAGGCATCGTAGGCATCTTCCTGCTCGGGCTGTTCAGCCGCCGTGCCAACAAACAAGGGCTCTACATCGGCATTGCCGTCGCTGTGCTCTTCACAGCCTATGCCGTGCTCACCTCCACCAAGGTCGATATTCACGGAACAGGAGTAAAAGCCACCTTGCTCGATCTGGGCGAATGGAACTTCACCCATCATAAATACATGCTTGGCGTCTACTCACACCTCATTGTTCTCGTGGTGGGCTACCTGGCCAGTCTCCTTTTCAACACCCCTCTTGCCGACAAGGAACTCACCATCTGGGGCTATCTGGAGGAAAAGGAAAAAAGCAAGAATGTAAATAAGTAAAAAAAAGAAGGATATGAAATCAATCACCCTTTTGCAGCCACAGAAGATTGTGTTTGGAACCGGCTGCATCCAGACATTCGTTGACGATTACCGTGAATTGGGCCTCAAGCATCTGTTCGTGGTGACGGCTCCTCCCATCTTACCCCTCGTCGAGCCGGCCTTGGCCGAGCTGCAGTCTGCCGGCATCAGCATCAAGGTGTTTCAGGATGTCATGGCAGAACCCACTGTCAATGATTTCAAGACGATACTTGAGTCGGCCCGTACGTTCTCTGCCGACAGCGTAGCAGGCATCGGTGGCGGCAGTGTGCTTGACCTCACGAAGCTTGTGGCAGCCTTCGTCCGTAGCGACCAGCAGGTGGAACACTGCTTCGGAACAGGGCTTGTCAAGTCCAAGGGCCTGTGGTTTGCCTGCCTGCCTACCACGGCGGGGACAGGCAGCGAGGTGTCGCCCAATGCCATCCTCCTCGACGAAGCCGACCACCTGAAGAAAGGCATCGTCTCGCCTTTCCTCATTGCCGATGCCGCCTATGTAGACCCCAGGCTGACGTGGACCGTGCCTGCCAAGGTCACCGCCGATACGGGCATGGACGCCCTGACACACTGCATCGAGGCATATACCAACAAGTTTGCACATCCCTCAGTCGATATCTATGCACTGCAGGGCATCCGCCTGATAGCCGCCCATCTGGAACGTGCCGTGAAGGACGGCCAGGACGTGGAGGCCCGCGAGGCCATGGCCTTCGGTTCCCTCTATGGCGGTCTGTGCCTGGGTCCCGTCAATACAGCTGCCGTCCACGCCTTGAGCTATCCCCTGGGCGGCGAGTTCCACATTCCTCATGGCTTGTCCAATGCCATTCTCCTGCCTTCGGTCATGAAGTTCAATATGCCGGCTGCCCCCAAGCGCTATGCTGACGTGGCAGTCGCCATGGGCTGTGCACCGGGAGCCAACGTCGAGGAGACCGCACGGCGCGGCGTCGACTTCATCTGTCGGTTGGCTGCTGAGGTGGGCATACCCGACAAACTCATAGCGCTGGGCATTCCACAGACAGCCGTCCCCAGGATGGCCAAGGCGGCCATGGGAGTGCAGCGCCTGCTGAAGAACAATCCGAGAGAAGTAACCGAGCAAGATGCCCGTGATATTTACAATAGTCTTTATTAAAACATGAAACCCATATTAGCCATTACAATGGGCGACCCTGCAGGCATTGGTCCTGAGATTACGGTACGCGCCCTGAACAGAAAAGAGACCTACGAGAAGTGCCGCCCCATCGTCACTGGCGATGCTGCCATCATGGAGCAGGCGGTCAGTCTGCTCGGCTTACAACTGAAGGTGAATGCCGTGCAGGAAGTCAAGGATGCCAGGTTTGAGTTTGGCACCATCGACGTGCTCCACCTCCCATGCGTCGACCTCTCCACCTTCGAGTTCGGCAAGGTGCAGCCACAGTGCGGCAATGCCGCCTTCCAGTATATCAGGAAAGCCATTGAACTGGCCATGGACGACGAGGTCGACGGCACGGTGACCGCACCGTTGAACAAGGAGGCCCTCAACCTCGCTGGTCATCACTACGACGGCCATACGGAGATCTACGCCACGTTCACCAATACCAAGAAATATGCCATGATGCTCGCCGATGAGAACATCCGTGTCATTCACGTCTCCACCCACGTCCCACTTCGCAAGGCCTGTGACCTGGTGAAGAAAGCCCGCATCATCGAGTGCGTGGAACTCATCGACGATGCCTGCCGCCAGTTCGGTATCGACCATCCCCATATCGGCGTGGCCGGCCTGAACCCCCATTCCAGCGAGAATGGCATGTTCGGCTACGAAGAGGCACAGGAGATCATCCCCGCCATAGAAGAGCTGCAGCAGCGTGGCTTCGACGTGGAAGGACCCGTTCCGCCCGACAGCATCTTCGCCAAGGCCCGCTGCGGCAAGTACGACGGATGTGTTGCCATGTACCATGACCAGGGACACATCCCCCTGAAGGTCTGCGCCTTCAATTGGAACAAGGAGACAGGCAAGATGGAGAGCGCCTCCGGTGTCAACATCACGCTGGGGCTGCCCATCATCCGCGTGTCTGTCGACCATGGCACTGCCTTCGACGTGGCAGGCAAGGGCATTGCCAACGATTCGGCCATGACCCTCTCCATCGACTATGCCACCCGCATGGCCATCTATAGAAGAAAGGTGAAAGGGTAGGAACGTGAAAAGATGTAGTGCGTGATGGTGGTGATAGCCGATGACATAACAGGAGCAGCCGAGGTGGCCGGCCTAGCCTTTCAGAGCGGTCGGCAGGTGAGACTGGTTTGCAGCGGTCCTGCTGACGATTGCTGCGCTGCTTGCGACACGGATGCTGCTTGCAATGCGGGTGCTGCTTGCGACACGGGTGCTGCTTGCAACACGGGTGCTGCTTGCAACGCTGATGCTGCTTGCGACCCTGGTGCTGCTTGCGACACGCTGGTGGTCGCCACCGACACCCGTTCCATGACGGCAGCCGATGCCATGGCCGAAACCCGGCGCATCGCTGCCCGCCTCTCCCTGGCGGGGTGTGGGGCGAGACATCTTTTCAAGAAGACCGACTCCGCCCTGCGTGGACATGTCGTGGCCGAGCTGACGGCGCTGATGCAGGCTTCGGGCTGCCAGCGTGCCGTCTATATGCCTGCCAATCCCTCCAAGGGACGCATCCTGCGCCGTGGCATCTGTTTCATCGACGGCGTGCCCATTCACCAGACAGCCTTCAGCTCCGATCCCGAGTTTCCTGCCCGCACCTCCTGCCTGCGCGAACGCTTCCCCGATGCCCAGTCCCATCACATCCTCATGCCCGATGCCGAGAGCGAGGCCGATATCCGTCGTATCATTACCCGCTACGACGATGGCACGACCCTCTTCGCCGGCGCCGCCGACCTGTTCGGCTGCCTTCTCCCGACCCCTTCCCGCAGAAGGGAGACAGCTGCGCCCGAAGCCTTCCCAGCAAAGGTAGGGGAGGGGAGCCTCCTCGTTCTCTGCGGCTCCACGCAGGGCAGACCTCTCGACACCCGCATCCCCGTCAGCCCCATGCCCCTGGCAGTCTATGACGGGCTTGCCGACCTCAGCCTTTGGGACGTGGGAGCCTACTCCCGCTGCCACAGCCTCGTCCTGACCATCCCCCACCACCATCGCACCGGCAAGGAGACGGCAGTCCATCTGCGCACCGTCATGGCACAGATCACCCGGCAGCTCGTGGCAGTCCATCGTCCCGACCATCTCGTCGTCGAGGGCGGGGCAACAGCATGGGCAGCCCTTCAGGCCCTCGGCTGGCACCGTTTCACCATCGTCGGCCAGCTCGCCCCCGGTGTTGTACAGATGCGTGCCGACGGCGGCACTCTTGTCACCCTGAAGCCTGGCAGCTATCCGTGGCCTTTCACCTTTTCACCCTTCTGATTTCCCCGTATTCATCATCCCCCCCTTGTTTTATGGACGTACAGATAGAACCCACATGGAAACAGCACCTGCAAGGTGAGTTCCAGAAACCCTACTTCGCCCGGCTCGCCTCACAGGTACGGCAGGAATACCAGTCCTCGGTCTGCTACCCTCCCGGCAGCCAGGTCTTCAGTGCCTTCAACCTCTGCCCCTTCAACCAGGTGAAGGTTGTCATCCTCGGCCAGGATCCCTACCACGAACCCGGCCAGGCCCACGGGCTCAGCTTCTCCGTGCAGGACGGGGTGCCCTTCCCCCCTTCCCTGCAGAACATCTTCAAGGAGATACGCGATGACCTCGGCACGCCCGTCCCCACCTCAGGCAACCTGACACGGTGGGCCCGTCAGGGTGTGCTCTTGCTCAACGCCACGCTCACCGTCCGTGCCCATCAGGCAAACAGCCATGCCACCTTGGGCTGGCAGACATTCACCGATGCTGCCATCCAGGCCCTTGCCACCCATCGCCAGCATCTGGTCTATATGCTTTGGGGCGGCTTTGCACGCGGGAAGGCCTATATGATTGACCGTCAGCACAACCTTGTCCTTGAGTCCGTCCATCCCTCGCCGCTCAGCGCCAATCGTGGCGGTTGGTTCGGTCAGCACCAGTTCTCACGCTGCAACCAGTACCTCGAACAAAACGGCATCACCCCCATACAATGGTAAAAAACTCCGCCCTCATAACTCTGCGCTCGACCTTTGGTCGCTTGCAAGGCAAGAACTATGAATTGTAAAGAACTATGAATTATGAATTATGAACTATGAACTGTTAAGGACTCCGCACTCATAACTATGAATTATGAATTGTGAACTATGAACTATGAATTGTGAACTATGAACTATGAACTGTGAACTATGAACCGTCCCCTCCCTCCCATCCTACAGATAGGCGATGTGCTTATCTCCTCCGACATCCTGACGGAGCATTTCTGTTGTGACCTCTCTGCCTGCAAGGGCCAGTGTTGTGTTGAGGGCGATGCCGGCGCCCCTGTCACCATGGACGAAATAGCCGAGATAGAGGACTGTCTCGATGCTGTCTGGGGCGACCTCTCTGCCTCGGCACAGAGCGTCATCGACCGTCAGGGCGTGGCCTATACCGACGAAGAGGGTGACCTCGTCACCAGCATCGTCCACGGAAAAGACTGTGTCTTCACCTATTACGGCACCTTGGACGACCGCGACACCCGTCAGCCCATCAGCGACTGCTGCCTCTGCGCACTCGAAAAGGCATGCGCTGCAGGAAAGACACGTTTCCCGAAACCTGTCAGCTGTGCCCTTTACCCCATCCGTGCCAAGCAGTTCTCCAACGGCACCGTCGGACTCAACTACCACCGATGGGATGTCTGTGAACCTGCACGAAGGAAAGGCGCAGAACTCCGTCTGCCCGTCTATCGGTTCCTCCGCGAACCACTCATCAGACGCTTCGGAGAAGCATGGTATCAAGAGCTTTGTGAAGTCGCAGAAAGTATCACCGGAGCACAGGTTGGTTAGGAAAGAAATAAAGTAACTGAAGTTTCCCACCCCAATAATGAACGTTAAGATATTATTTATCAAGAATTTGAGAGATTTGTCGAAGACCCACTGACCGTAAGGGAGGTAATTTGAGAATTATTGTTGCAGAAAAAGAATTGTTTGGAATTCCCCGTCGCAAGCGACTGGAACTCTGCGGACTGAAACGGAAATGGCTTGCCATTTCTTCTCAAATTCCCCAAAATTCTAC
>JAEEGH010001013.1_pt1 | contig 84920 bp, 78 predicted proteins | sample 9134181 | NCBI WGS metagenome assembly JAEEGH01 (sample SAMN16246544, study PRJNA631951) | gut metagenome | biome: gut microbiome; feature: rumen; material: DP-attached | host: Bos | place: Iran: Karaj | collected 2018-10 | reverse complement strand
GTCGTAGGTCGTTCTGCTAACAGGATCAAGGATGCTTCCTTCGTTATCAACGGCGAGAAGTACCAGATCCCCAAGAATGAAGGCGAGAACAACCTCCACTCAGGCAATCCCGGCTATCACAACGTTTTCTGGGACGGCAAGATCCTTTCCGAGGAAGAAGCTGATGCTATGATCCTCGATTCTAAGATCGCTGGCATCCCCGGCTGCGACGGCGGAGCAGTCCTTTTGAGCTACACGAGCCCCGACGGAGCTACAGGCTTCCCCGGAAACCTTGATACAAAGGTGCTTTATTGCTGGCTCGAGGATAAGACATTCCTGATCCTTTATTGCGGAAAGACAGATAAGGATACGATCTTTGCTCCTACAAACCACGCTTACTTCAATCTCCGCGGCGAGGCTGCAGAGGGCACAGTCAATAACGACCTTATCATGATCAACTCCGACAAGATCACCATCAAGGACGACATGAACGTTCCTACAGGTGAGCTTCTGGATGTTGAAGGCACTGTTTTCGACTGCAGGGAATACAGATTCATAGGCGAGCTCAATGACAGCGATGACCACCAGATGGTAATCTCCAAGGGTATCGACCAGAACTTCTGCCTCAACACTAAGGCAGGTACTTTCTCATTCGCAGCTGCAGTTACGGCTCCCGAGTCAGGAATCACGATGGAGTGCTTAACAGACCTTCCCGGCATCCAGATCTATGCAGGCAACAACTTAGGCAGCCCGCTCGATATCAAGACTACCAAGGCTTACGGCCAGTATGACGCTATCTGCCTTGAGGCTCAGATGGTGCCTAATGCTGTTAACCTCGAGGGCTTTGCTTCTCCTGTTATCAAGGCAGGCAAGAAGGTATATCACGCCTGCGGATACAGATTTGTGTAATCTGTATTGCTCCACTTTAATCAGTTGGAGTATAATGCGAAGTTAATTAAAAACAATCTTTAAGAAAGAAGGATAGTTTTATGGAAAAGAAGAATCTCGACTGGTCAAACTTGACCTTCTCTTATCAGAAGACAGATAAGAGATTCGTAGCTAACTACACAAACGGCGCATGGGACGAAGGCGCGCTTATCGATGACGACATGATCGTCATGAGCGAAGACGCAGGCGTTCTCCAGTATGCTCAGACAGTTTTCGAAGGCCTTAAGGCTTATGAGACAGTTGACGGCAGAATCGTTACTTTCCGTCCTGACCTCAACGCTGAGAGACTTCATGACTCTGCAGTCCGCCTTGAGATTCCTCCGATTTCCAAGGAAATGTTCATCAGATCAGTACAGGAGACAGTTGCAGGCAACGCAGCCTGGGTACCTCCGTATGGTTCAGGCGCATCTTTGTACCTCAGACCTTACATCTTCGGTATTAACCCCGTTATCGGCGTTAAGCCTGCTGATGACTATCAGTACAGAATCTTCGCTACACCTGTAGGCCCTTACTTCAAGGGCGGCGCTAAGCCGATCGCAGTTAAGATCTCTGACTTTGACCGTGCTGCTCCGAGAGGAACCGGCAACATCAAGGCGGGCCTCAACTATGCTATGTCTCTCCACGCAATCGTTACAGCACACAAGGAAGGATTTGCTGAGAACATCTATCTCGATCCCGCTACACGTACAAAGATCGAGGAGACAGGCGGAGCTAACATCATCCTCACTGACGGCCAGGGCACACTCGTTGTACCTAAGTCTGATTCCATCCTGCCTTCCATCACAAGGAGATCCTTGGTTTACGTTGCTGAGCACTACTGCGGCATGAAGATCGAGGAGCGTGAGGTTTACCTCGACGAGATCATGAGCGGTAAGTTCACAGAGGGCGGTCTCTGCGGTACAGCTGCAGTTATCTCACCTTTGGGCAAGATCAACGACCACGGCAAGGAATTCACATTCGCTTCCGGCATGGAGGAGATGGGTCCTGTCATGACAAAGCTCAGAGAGACACTTACAGGCATCCAGATGGGTACTGTTGAAGCACCTGAGGGCTGGATCATGGAGATCAAGGTCTGATCCTTTTAATCAATACTATTACGAAGGCGGTTCCGTTTGGGACCGCTTTTTTATGCAGTGACAGAAAGTGACACGATTCTGTGCAAAAGCGTGTCACTTTTTGGCAATTCTCGAAAAAGTGACGGGAAGTGACACGAAAAGAAACTTATCTGTGTCACTTTTCGGCAACCAGGCAAAAAAAGAAGCTGCCTCGTACTGAGACAGCTTCCTGTGAGTTTCAGATAAATAAATTACAGCATGTGAGCTCTTAAGTCTTCACCGGAAAGAGGTGAGAGGAGGGCAGGAGCGATGTCGAAGACTGTCTTGCAGCCGAAGTCGCCCTTCTGTGAGAGACGGTAGATAGCTCTTGCATAAGCTGTGAGAACGGATCCTGTGAACTCGGGGTTGGAATCGAGCTTTAAGGAGTACTCGATAACGTGCTTGTTCTCGCCGTGAGCGCCTGTCTTGCCTGTGCGGAAGACGAAGCCGCCGTGGTTGATGCGGGAGTGGTCTCTTAAGAACTCTTCTTCGGAGATGAAGTGTACTGTCGTATCGTAATCAGCGAAATAATTGGGCATTTCCTTGATGGTCTTCTCGATGAGAGCCAAGTCAGCGCCTTCTTCTGCAACTACGAAGCACTCTCTGGTGTGCTTCTGGCGTGTTGTGAGCTCAGGCTCTGAGCCGGATCTTACTGCCTCGAGAGCTGCATCAACAGGGATCGTGTACTGCTTGCCGTTCTTAACGCCCGGAACTCTTCTGATAGCATCGGAGTGACCCTGGGATACGCCCTTGCCCCAGAAAGTATAGTCAGCGCCGTCGGGAAGGATGCAGCTGCCGTAAAGACGGTTGATGGAGAACATGCCCGGATCCCAGCCGCCGGAGATAAGCGCTGTGTGCCCGCTTGCGGAAGCTGCCTTATCTACGTTTGCGAAATGCTCAGGGATCTTGGCGTGTGTATCGAAGCTGTCGATTACGTTGAACATTGAAGCATATTCGGGTGTCTGGGTAGGAAGATCTGTAGCAGAACCGCCGCAGATGACGAGAACGTCGATCTTGTCTTTCCAGTCTGCTGCTTCGAAAGAAGGAACGACAGCGATGCCTTCTGTAAGTGTCTTAACCGTTGACGGGTCTCTTCTTGTGAAGACTGCGACAAGCTCCATGTCCTTGTTCTGTCTGATAGCAAGCTCAACGCCCTTGGCGAGGTTGCCGTAGCCTAAAATACCTATTCTGATTGCCATATGTGAATCCTCCTTGAGGTTTTAAGCAGATGAAACTGCTCATAAATTCTATTCAGACGACATTATAACAAAGAAGCAGTCAACTTGTTATATCCTGAGCCTTTGCGAAGGAATGTAACAAAAAAAGGTTTGTTGTATTATAATTCTGCTATGCCAAACTTAAAGTATCTTATCAGGCGCGTTACGCGCATGGACTATAAGGCGATGAATGCCAAGATCAAGGATATCCACGAGAAGTCGGGTAAGTCCCGCGTGTGGATATTTTTCGATATGATCCACTGCGGAAGAAAATTCGGAGCAGGTTACATGGATTACTGGCTCTACGAGATGTACAACCTCAATGATGCTGAGCGCGATACGTACATCACCAGGGGCCGCAACTATGATCTCGTTAAGAGATATAATGACCCGGCTTACACGGATCTGATCGATAACAAGATCGAATTCAACAGGCGTTTCGGAGATTTCCTGGGACGCAAGTGGATCGAGATCAGGAAAGACAATAAGCAGGAAGTAATAGACTTCATTAATAGCCATGATTTCCTTATGGCTAAGGCTGACTTAGGCTCCTGCGGCAAGACGGTCGAGAAGGTGGACTGCAAGGCAGAGCCTGCCGAAGCCATCTATGAGCGCCTGGTCAATCAGGAGCGCCCGCACTTCTTCGAGGAGATGATCGTCCAGCACCCTGCTGTAAGCGCAATATATCCTTATGCGATCAATACGGTAAGACTTGTTACCATCCAGAGGGACGGTAAGGTCCACGTCGCCAGCGCTTGCTGCAGATTCGGCAACTACGGCCACAGCGTGGATAACTTCAACAGCGGCGGCATGACCGCGCCCGTTGATGAGAAGACCGGTGAGATCACGGATTTCCCTATTGATAAGACTAAGGTTCTTTACGAGAAGCATCCCATGACAGGGGCTGTCTTTAAGGGCTTCGTATTCCCTATGTGGGACCAGGTTTTGGAGATGTGCACGAAGGCTGCCATGGTCGTTCCGCAGGTCGGTTTTATCGGCTGGGACGTCTGCATTACGCCTGACGGACCGGTTATCGTCGAGGGCAATGACTATCCGGGTCACGATCTGTACCAGCTCCCTGAGCATACCCACGATAAGAAGGGTATCTGGCCCAAGTACCAGTTCTAAATTCGGTATTGATTAGCAGGGGACAGAAGAGTACAATCTCGATTGTCAATTAAAATGGCTACGAGGTTTACAATGTCCGAAGCAGGCTCGAAAAAGAGCGTTTCCAAGTCAAAAGCATCCAAAAACAGGTCATTTATCTATGATCTTGTACTTATATCCATATCAACGGCACTTATAACTGTATCCTCCTGGATAAGCATTCCTTTGGGACCGGTCCCGTTCACTTTGCAGACAATGGGTATCCTTGCCGTAATGCTTGCCTGCGGGGGCAGAAGAGGGACACTGTCCATACTGGTCTACCTGGCGCTGGGATTTTGCGGAGTGCCTGTTTTCGCGGGCTTCAAGGGTGGATTTGCAGCACTTGTAGGACCTACCGGCGGTTTTCTTGTCGGATTTTTATTGGCAGCACTGCTCTACTGGCTTTTGGAAGTGCTCCTTTTCAGAAGACTTATGACGGGCCCTGTTAAGACATGGATCTTCGGAGCACTGAATTCCGTGATCTTCGAAGTGGTCATGTATGTCACAGGCGTCATCTGGTTCATGAGCGTATATGCCGCTCAGACAGGCCCGGTCGGTCTTGCGACCGTATTGGGATGGTGCGTAATACCGTTTATCATTCCTGATATCGTAAAGCTCATTGCCGCTGTAGTGACAGGTGAGAGGGCCAGAAAACTCGTCAGGCAGTAAGGGTTATTCCTAGTTATTCCCCGTTTTTGATATAATGTGTTGAGTTGGAGCAGAAATGCTCTGATTATAATGGGAAAATAAGGAGATAAAAATCGTGTCGGAAACTAATGATTATGTAATCAAAGTAAGTAATGTTTCCAAAGACTACGGCAGACACCACATTCTTGACTCTATGAACTTTACAGTTCCGAAGGGTTCTATTTTCGGACTCGTAGGAAGGAACGGCGCAGGCAAGACTACGATTATGAGAATCATATCAGGTCTTCAGAAGCCTACGGCTGGTACTGTAGAGTACGGATTCGACCACAAGAAGCTGGGTAACGTAGGTGCTTTGGTAGAGCTGCCTTCGATCTATTCGAACCAGACAGCAAGAGATAACCTGATCTTCCAGTATATGAATCTCGGCCTTAAGATCGATGATTCGATCGATAAGAACCTGGAATTCGTAGGTCTTGCCAACACAGGCAATAAGAAGGCAGGAAAGTTCTCTTTGGGTATGAGACAGCGTCTGGGAATCGCCATGGCTATGGCAGGTGCCCCGGAAGTGCTTATCCTCGATGAGCCTATCAACGGCCTTGACCCTCAGGGAATCATCCTCATAAGAGATCTTCTCATAAGACTCAACCAGGAGAAGGGCGTAACGATAATCATCTCAAGCCATATTCTCTCCGAGCTGTCTAAGCTTGCTACCGATTTCGCTTTCGTTGAGAGCGGCAAGGTGGTAAAGGAGATCACGGCTGATGACCTTGAAAATGCAGGCGGACTGGAGTCGGAATTCTATTCAGGTACTCCCCAGCAGCTTTTGCCCGTACTCAATGCAATGGGCCTCAGGACTAAGATCGATGAAGACGGCATAATTTATGCCAAGGGTTATTACAATCTTACGGATGTCGTTTTGGCTGCCAACGCGGCAGGCGTAAATATCGCGCGTGTCGTTACGAAGGAGACAGACCTTGAGACTTACTTCGTCAAACTCGTAGGAGGTGAGTCAAATGGGTAATCTTTTTAAGTGTGAATTCAAGCGCCTTACCAAGAGCGTTTTCTTCTGGATCATTACAGGCTTCTGCGTGCTTTGGCCGATCCTTACGGCAGTGTTCTATCACGCCATCTTAACTCTCACTTTTACAGGAAGCGGCATAGGCTTCGAAGAGATTGAACTGCCTAAAGAAGTGATCATGTATCTGACATGGATGATCGCGATATCGTTCATTACAGAGCTCCCGAAGTTTTCCGCGCTTTTTACGTGCCTTCATCTGGGAAGGGAATACACGGACGGAATCGTAAGAAACAAGGTCATTGCAGGTCATTCAAGGACCAAGATCTATCTTGTTTATTCTCTTACAATGCTCGCGACAAACGCTTTTTTCTGCGTTGTTTATATCCTTTCTGCTATCTTCGGACTCTGGATATCCGGACTCGGATTTAACTTAAACGGCGGCGAGATGTTTATCAGACTCGGAGTAGGAATAGTCGTATTCCTTACCATGGTCACGATTTTCAGCACATTGGCACTCATCTTCAGAAAACGTGCTCTGCCGATCATCTTAAGCATCATCATTGCCATGATTTCCTCAACAACCGCTCTGGTCATCGGCTATTTCAATATGCCGGCCAAGGCTGTTAATGACTACATTGACATGAGATCCGAGAGATATGAGGAAATGGTCGACTATGGAATGCTCAGCCAAAAGACCGCAGATAAATATGAGGAAGATTATGACAAAAATCATTATCTCGGCATAGGCTGGAAGATATTCCATCCTGTATATGTCATTACTCCTATCGGTTTTGCGAGCGACTACCAGGCAGCCACTACAGGAATTCTTTTCGGCGCTGACCTCGAATATACCGATGAAATCGATTTCTCCGATGATTTTGTCAGCTACTCATATGAAGACATGTCAATATTTGAGCATAAAGACTTTAAACGCGTCAAGTCGATGCACATGTCTTACAGCGAGCTTAACCTGATCTACCTGGCTAAGAGCTTTTTCTACATAATCCTTATCGGAGGATGGGGTCTGTTTATCTTTAGAAAGAAGAATTTGTTCTGATGTTTTATCTTGATCATCGTCTGACTATCATTATCGGTGCATACGGAAGCGGAAAATCCGAGATCGCGGTAAATATGTCTCTTGCCCAGCGAAAAGCTTTGCCGGACAAGAAGCTTCTCATCGCGGATCTCGATATCGTTAATCCGTTCTACCGTTCGTCTGACTGTGCGTCTGCTCTTGAAGCTGAGGGAATAAGACTTGTTACTCCCATGTATGCAGGCTCCAATGTGGACGCTCCGGTCCTGCCGCCTGACATGTACGTTATCTTCGATGACGAATCGTATCAGGGCATCTTTGATATCGGCGGTGAAGATATGGGCGCTTTGGTTCTCGGTTCTCTTAAAAAGAGGATCGAGAACACCGATGCCGTCATCTACATGGCGGTAAATACATTAAGACCTTTTACGTCTGATCCGGAGCAGATAGCGGTAATGACTAATGAGCTGTCTGCTGCGGCAGGCTTTAAGATCGACGGATATCTTAACAACACGAATCTCCTTGAAGAGACTACTTCTGATATGTTAGTCGAGGGCGAAGCCAAGATCCTTGAAGCTTCAAAGATCACCGGAATCCCTCTTGTAGCTAACTGCGTGATGGAAGATGTAGTAATTCCTGACGGTGTGCTTACGGACCGCGAATTATTCAGGATGAATAGAAAGATCCGTTACGCTTATTAAGCGTTCACAGCTTTTGCAGCCCTGGCAAGTCTTCTTTCTTCGCGCTTTTCTTTTCTTCTGAGGCGCGCGAGTCTTGCTTCGTATCTGTCCCTGATTAGGGTAAAGTAGATGATCGCGGAAAGAAGGGCACAGACAAGAAACAGGAGGATGGAGAATGCGGAAGCCCTGTCCCATGCCTTTCCCATTTGAAGCAATTGATTAAGATATTGCTGCATTGTAAGAGACGATCTCGATATATCATACGGGTTTGAGAGATAATCGTTATAATCAGTAGTAGTGAGATTGTCTACAACTGAGACTACTGCAATAAAGAACATGATTGGGCGCATACAGGGTAAAGTTACATGGAAAAATGTATGCAGTCTGGACGAACCGTCCATTTCGGCGGCCTCAAAGACTTCGACCGGAATACTGGTCATTCCCGCAACAGCATATATAAACGTTATTCCGAAATGCATAAAGACACTGACTGCTACGATTAAAAACTTGTCTGACAGGAAGAATTCAAAGTCGTTCTCGGTAACTCCGAATCCGTCTATTGCAGCAGCTGTAAGGATGAAAGCGACAGAACTTGCTACATAACCGGTAATAGTGAATAAAATACGGCCTCCTAAACTGGAACCGAGCATTAACTTAGGAAAGAAAAATGATGTCCTGAAGATCGAACGGCCTCTTACTTTTAATCTCCTGTCTGTCATCGTTGCAGCGAGCCAAAATGCCAATATCCACTCCGGAATGATCTGGCAAAACATAAAGAAAAAGGTGTTCTTTATAGAAATCTTAAATGATGATGTCTTGTTGAGGTCCGCGAAATTCTTATACCACGGAAGCCCTTCTGAGGTAAGCAGCGAAGGAGTCTTTGTTACTACTGATACACGTTTCAGATTGCAAAAAGCATAATAGAAAGTAGTTATCATCGGCCAAAGGTGAAAGAGCAGAAATGCCAGAACAAAAGGGAGTATGAAGATGTACCCCCATTTGTTGTAGTGTCTCTCAAGTGATTTATGCTTCCCCATATAACCCCGTTGGCAGCGTTAGGCCACCGCTCATTGATACTTTAAAGAGTATATATGAATTTGGCAAAGAATAACAGAAAAAATTGACACGTCAAAACAATACAAATAGAATGAATCTGTTCGAACCGCGATGATGCGGTTCCTTTTTGGGGGGCGGAATTGGAAAACAAGGTGCTGGACAGAGTGGTAATGCAACGTAAAGAACTGATCCTTAAAGGGATCGTGTATGTTGTCTCGATAATCCTGTTTTTTATGACTTTATATCCTTTCCTGTCTTTGCTGGCCGATTATTCCGGTTTTACGATCAAAAATCCTGCGAACGTTTTTAAGGTGCTACCAAAAAGATGGAAGGAATTCGTACGCTTTTTCCAGTCCAGGATTGCCTTGAGTTATGTTAATTCAATGATCGTCACTATCTCGAGCACTATCCTGAATGTGTATTTTTCTGCTTTGACGGCGCATGCCGTTGTCAATTACAGATGGCGCGGACGTAAGATCTTCAGTAATTTTGTGCTTGCGATGATGATGATCCCAACATCGATTGCTTCATCGGGCTTTATCACAATGGTTTACAGGTTCCATCTGCAGAGCACCTTGTCTATGCTGATCTTCCCGGCAATTGCTACTCCGATTTCCGTTGTCTTCATGAGAATGTATCTTGAGTCAGCATTCTCCATGGAACTCATCTATTCGGCGAGGGTTGACGGCGCAGGGGAAATAAGGATCTTCCATCAGATAGTCCTTCCTATCATGAAGCCCGCTATTGCGACGCAGGCCATCTTTGCCATGGCTCAGAGCTGGAATGATCTTTTGAGGCCTATGATACTTCTGTTAGATGATAAGAAGAAGACAATGCCGGTAGCACTCCTCATGAACAACGCACTGGGGCAGAGTGACTTGCCGGTAATCATTTTGACTATTCCGCTTATAATTGCTTACCTTTTATTGGCCAGACATATTGTCGAAGGTGTCCAGCTGGGCAGCGTTAAGATGTAACAGCCATTTTTGCTCCTGTTAATGTCTAAAATCATTGTCGTTTTATCAAATAAATGATATTATTTTTCTTGGCGAGATATTTTCGACCAAGTAATCAGGAGGAATATAAAAATGGGATTGATTAGCTTAATCGCAAATGTTGCAGGAACAACATTTAATTCCATCTCAACACAGATTCAGGACCAGTATCTTGAGTTCTTCACACAGGATTCTTTAGGACAGGATATCCTTGTTAAGAAGGGTGTTAACAAGATGGAAAAGGGAAGAAACAAGGGTAGCTCTGAAGTTATCTCCAATGGTTCAGTTATTAACGTACCTGAGGGATGCTTCTGTCTCCTCGTTAACAACGGTGAGATCGTAGACTGCGTATCCGAGGCCGGCGCTTATAAGTGGGATACATCCACAGCACCTTCTATTCTTGCTAACAAGAATTTCGGTGAGAACGTAAAGGCTTCCATCGGTGATATGTGGAACCGTATGAAGATGGGCGGAGAGATCCAGCAGCAGCAGAGAGTTTACTTTGTAAACAAGCTCGAGATGATGAATCAGAACTTCGGTACACCTTCACCGGTACCTTATGCTGACCCTGAGTATCGTAATATCTACATCCGTCTGAATGGTACATTCTCCTTCAGAGTAGAGAACCCGATCACATTCTTCAGAAACATCGTAGGTAACGTCAGAGACGAGTACACAGTTGCTGAATTCATGGGTACACCCGCTAAGCCTCAGCAGCCTCGTCTTGAGTTCCTTGATAACATCACAGAGACACTCAATAAGTGCGGCGGCCCTTACCCGAACGGTATCATGTTCTCCACACTGCCTTCAAAGCAGGGCGAGTTCAGAAGATACATGCAGGATTGCCTTGATGACGAGTGGCTCCAGAAGAGAGGTATCGTCGTAGAGACAGTTGCCATCGCTTCCGTTACACCTGACGATAAGTCCCGTGAGAGAATCGAGAAGGTCGACGAGGCAAAGCTCTATGGTTCCGATCAGGCAGCTCTCGGTGCAGCTGTTGCTTTGGGCCAGACAGAGGCTATGAAGAATGCCGGTGCAAACGCAAACGGTGCAGTAAACGGCTTCATGGGTCTCGGTATGATGGGCGCAGTAGGTGGCAACAACGCTACAGCAGCAGGTCTTGGTGCAGTTCAGCAGGCTCAGGGCCAGCCTCAGACAGGCTTCTTCGCAGGCCAGCAGGCAGCACCCGCAGCAGCTCCTGCAGCTCCCGCTGCAGCAGGATGGACATGCTCTTGCGGCCAGACAGGCAACACAGGCAAGTTCTGCGGCAACTGCGGTCAGCCTCAGCCGGCTCCTGCAGCAGCAGGCTGGACATGCTCTTGCGGTCAGACAGGCAACACAGGTAAGTTCTGCGGCAACTGCGGTCAGCCTCAGCCGGCAGCAGCTCCTACAGCTTGCCCTAAGTGCGGCTGGCAGCCTGCAGATGGCAATATGCCTAAGTTCTGCCCTGAGTGCGGCACAAAGATTGAATAAGATTCGGAATGATTCTTATATAAATCCTGATTCGGAGGCTGTCTCGATAAGAGACAGCCTCTTTGTTAATTTTGAAGTTATATATTTAACAGGCATACAATATATTGAGAAGAAATCTATCTATATGCTAAAATCATATTGATTGCTTACAGCAATTCGAAAGGGGTAGATTTATGAAGTTGGTTGATCAGAGACGTCCAAATTGCGGCGGCTCGTTTGTTGAAGGCGGTAATGTCACTAAGATTGGTTATTCTTACGGTGGTTGATAAATGATGGAAATGAGTTATCAGGATCGTTCTGAACTCATAAGCGTCATCCTTCCGGTCTATAACTGTGAGCGTACGATAGAAGAAGCGGTATCTTCTGTTCTAAGACAGACATATAAAAATATCGAGCTGATCATTGTCGATGATGCTTCTACTGACAATACGCTTCAGATATGCCGTTCGCTGGCCGAAAAGGACAGCAGGATAAGGATCCTTACTAATCAGGCGAACTGCGGAGCATTGGAATCCAGATTCCTCGGCATCGGTGAAACCTGCGGAGACTGGATCGCTTTTATTGATGCTGACGATTTATGGGATCATAAAAAGATCGAAAAACAGCTCGCACTCCGTGATAAGACAAAGTGCGATCTGGTCTTTACGGCATCTGCTTTTCTTGACGAGAAGGGCGAAAAATATAACTGGATCCTGCATGTCCCGGGTGAAGTTACATTTAAGAGGCTTCTTAAGCAGAACATTATCTCCAATTCTTCTGTTCTTGTAAGAAAGGAAAGTTATATCAAATATTCTCCGGATCTGAAAAAAGCAAAAGATTTGGCAGAAGATTTTGCCTGCTGGCTTAATATGCTCAGAGCAGGACTTACTGCATGCGGTATCGATGAACCGCTAATAACTTACAGAGTTACCAAAGGATCAAGATCGGGAAATAAGATGATAGCCGCAAGATTGAACATGAATACCTATAAATGCATAGGTCTTGGCTTTTTCGCCAGGATTTATTATCAGGCCTGCTATGTAGTAAACGGTATTAAAAAGTACAGTCATATCAGGCTGAGGGGCTGAAGATGAAGCGTGATCTGGAAGTGCTTATAAGTGCGCTCGAAAAAGACCCGGCACAACTTGCGTCTCAAATGAACCTTGAATGTGATGCGGTCCTGGTAAATCAAGGCGCGGTAGAATCAAGTTACGATATCAGTACAGATAACGGTCATACCGTCAGGGTCTTTGAAACAAGAGAACGAGGAGTGGGACGTTCCAGGAATAAGGCGCTCGATCTTGCAGACAGTGAGATCATTATGTTTTCAGATGACGATATCGTTTATTCAACAGGGTACAAAGACCTTGTTCTTAAGGCTTTCAAATCTGAACCTGATGCTGATATCATCATGTTCAATTTTAATGTCGGCGAGGCAAGAAGGACTTATCATATAGACAAGGTTATCCGGGTCAGAAAGTGGTCTGTCGGAAGATATCCTGCTTATGCAGCTGCAACAAAGCTTGAGAGCATAAGAAAGAGTAACGTCAGGTTTTCGCATCTATTCGGCGGCGGCGCCAAATACTCGAGCGGAGAAGATAATCTGTTTTTTATGGATTGCTTAAGGGCCGGACTTAAGATAAAAGCAGTACCTGTCACTATCGGAACAGAAGTGTTCCGTGAATCTACATGGTTTCATGGTTTTAACGAAAAGTTTTTCAAAGACCGTGGAGTGTTATACAGTTTTTTGTATGGCAGGATGGCAACTGTCTGGGCTATAAGATTTGTTCTTGCGAAAAAACGCTCATACAAGGAGTTTGTTAAGCCGTCTTTAGCGTATATAATGATGAAGGAAGGGATTAAAGAAGGGGAAAGGCTAAAGCTTGCCCCTGAAGCATGATATGAATTTAAGGAACAGTATCAGCAGATTGGTTTCAGAAGAGGTATTCTACAAAGCTGTATTGATCATGCTTGTCGGACTGCCTGTAGTTGAACTTATCACAGAGATTCTTGTTAATTATACGGATGCTCTTATTCCGTCCTTTTTTCAACCGCAGATAATATCGCTGTTCGGAATATTGGGAACTTTTCTCACGATCCTTTATTTGCTGACATTGCCGCGTGAGAAAAGAAAGCTGCGCTTAGCGGATATTTTCTATTTCACGCTTTTATTCTTCATGGTGATATCAGCAGTCTTTTCGCTCAATCCCGGCGTTTATTCCGGGGGCTATCCGTTTTATTGTGAACATCCGCTGCATTTTCTCGCATATTACTGGTTATACTTTGCGGGGACACTCATTGATAAGAAGCAGTACAGGAAGAATATCCTCTTTGCTTTTACGGGTGTGGCTTTGCTCGAAGGCGTGTTTGCGTTCTTTCAGACCTACGATATCGAATTATCCTACAGTCTTTACTATCACGTTGAAAGGACCGCATACGGACTTACCCAGAATAGTAATTTCTACGGCGGAATGTGCGTGATCTTTGTTTCCGCAGTTTCCGGTATGTATATCTTTGCTGATAACATCGTAGATGCAAAGATAAAAGAATACGGCCTTTTGGCAGTGGCGTCATTCCTCTTCTATACTCTGCTCGGAAGCAGGGCAAGGCTTGCGTGGATCGGCATAATCGGTCTTATCATCTTCTATTTCATTTCACTGTTTGTTATGTACAGAAAAGCAGAAGATAAAGCTGTGATCAAAGCTGCTGTAAGACGCGCCCTGATACTTCTTGGAGCGTTTGCGGCCGTTTTCGGCATTGCGTTCTTTTTTACGGATTACATAAGTGAAGTAATGGTAAGGTCATACTGGGAATTCGCTAACGGCGACATCGAAAAGATGGGCACCGACCGTATATATAACTGGAAAATGGGCTTATCCAATGTGCCCGCGAACTGGCTTACGGGCGTAGGCCTTGATAACTACCGTTATGTATTTATCTCCGCGCCTGATTATATGGAGGGTATGTACCTTCAGGACAAGGCTCACAACGAGTATATCCATATACTTGTCACTCAGGGTGTTCCTTCCTTGATCAATTATCTTACACTTCTGATCTTAACGGCATCTCGGACGGTTAAGAACATTATTAAGGAGAATGCTCCTGAGAAGAGGGCTTTGGCCTGGATATTCCTCGGAATATTCATTGCATACTGTGCCCAGGCATTGTTTAACAGCAGTGTAAACTATGTGGTTATCTACTTCTGGCTGGTCATTGGACTATTAGCGCCAAGAAATGTTATAAAAGTTAACAAGTCATCTAATTGATTCTCGATTTATGTGATAGAATTTTAAAATCTATAAAATTGAGAGAGGCGATCCGAAAATGGGTAAATATTTTGGTACAGACGGCTTCAGAGGCGAAGCCAACAAAGCACTCACCGCGCAGAAAGCTTTCCGGGTAGGAAGATATATCGGCTGGTATTACGGCCAGATGCACGATGACAAGAGAGCAAAGATCATTATCGGTAAGGACACAAGAAGAAGCTCATACATGCTCGAGGCAGCTCTTACTGCCGGAATCACTTCTTCGGGATCTGATGCTTATCTCCTTCACGTAACAACAACTCCTTCAGTCTCATACTGCTGCAGAACAGATGGTTTTGACTGCGGAATCATGATCTCAGCATCTCATAATCCTTTCTATGACAACGGCATCAAGATCATGCGTGCCAACGGCCAGAAGATCGAGGCAGAGATCGAGGAGAAGATCGAGGCTTATATCGACGGCGAGATCGAGGAGATCCCTCTTGCTGAGCGTGAGGCTATCGGTAATGTAGTTGACTATGCTTCAGGACGTAACAGATACATCGGCTATCTCATGACGATCCCTACGAGAGCATTCAACGGCATGAAGGTCGGTCTTGACTGCGCTAACGGCGCTTCATGGAATATCGCAAGATCAGTTTTCGAGGCTTTGGGCGCAAAAGTATATATCATCAACAACACACCTGACGGTCTCAACATCAATACTAACTGCGGCTCCACACATATCGATACATTGAAGAAGTTCGTTCTCGACAACGGACTTAACGTAGGATTTGCTTACGACGGCGACGCTGACAGATGTCTTGCGGTTGACGAGCTCGGCAACGAGGTAAACGGCGACCAGATCATGTATCTGTGCGGCAAGTATATGAAGGAAACAGGCCGTTTGGACGGAAATACGATCGTTACCACCATCATGAGCAATATGGGTCTTTACAAGGCTTGCGAGGCTATCGGCATCCGTACGGAGAAGACAGCCGTAGGCGACAAGTATGTTGCTGAGAACATGATGGCTAACGGCTTCATGATCGGCGGCGAGCAGTCCGGCCACATCATTTTCGCTAAGTATGCTACGACAGGTGACGGAATCCTCACATCTCTCATGGTCCTCATGACCATGCTCGAGAAGAAGCTTCCTCTGTCAATGCTCGCAGGCGAGATGAAGATGTTCCCCCAGTGCCTCAAGAACGTTGTCGTTAAGGATAAGGAAGAGGCTCAGAAGAACCCCGTAGTCCTTAAGGCAGTTGAAGAGGTTACCAAGTCTTTGGGCGGCGACGGCAGGATCCTTCTTCGTGCTTCCGGTACAGAGCCTAAGATCCGTGTCATGGTCGAGGCCAAGACTGATGAGATCTGTGAAGAGAACGTTGACAAGGTAATCGCAGTCATCAAAGAACAGGGCCTTATGGCAGATTAATGAATATTACAGCTTCGTGTGGGATCCCATGCGGAGCTGTTTTAGATACTGAATAAACAGGAGACGGAATTATGAGAGTCATCAGAAAAAGTAACTACGAAGAAGCTTCAATGGCATGCGCTGAACTCATCGCTTCACAGATCAGACTTAAGCCTGACTGCAAGATCGGCCTTGCTACAGGATCAACACCTATCGGTACTTACAAGGACCTTGTAGACATGTATAAGGCAGGAAGCCTTGATTTCTCCAAGGTAACATCAGCTAACCTTGACGAGTACAGAGGTCTGGGCGGCGATCATGACCAGTCCTACAGATATTTCATGAACACCAACCTGTTCGACCACGTAAACATCGACAAGAGCAAGACATATGTACCTGACGGACTTGAGCAGGATGCAGTCAAGGCCTGCACAGATTACGATAAGATCCTTGAGTCTCTGGGCCACTTGGATATCCAGCTCCTCGGCATCGGCGGAGACGGTCACATCGGCTTCAATGAGCCTGCTGACGCTTTCTGCGTTAACACACAGTGCATCGACCTTGAGAACCAGACGATCCAGGACAACGCAAGACTCTTCTTCAACGGAGATCTCGAAGCTGTTCCTACACAGGCTTACACAATGGGCATCGGCTACATCATGAAGTCTACGACCGTTATCCTCATGGCTACAGGCGCAGGCAAGAAGGATATCGTTGAGAAGGCTTTCACAGGCCCCGTTACACCCAGAGTTCCTGCATCAATCCTCCAGCTTCACCCGAACGTTGTAGTTATCGGTGACGAGGCTGCGATCTCTGACGCAGTTGTGGCAGCAGCAAAGTAATTCTTAGTACAAACGAAAACTATAGGCAGTGTCTTTTAAGGCACTGCCTTTTTTGTTGTGACACATATTATTATGATTTAGCCGAATCATGATCCTTGACATTGAAGTGGGAGTATATATAATTAGCGTTATATAACAAGTGTTATACAAAGGAGAACACAATGCCTCCCAAGATTAAGATCACACGGAAAATGATTGAAGATGCTTCTTTCGAGATCATAAGAAAAGACGGGCATGAGAACCTGAATGCCCGGATGATCGCTGAACATCTGAATTGTTCGACACAGCCGGTACTATATAGTTTCAAGACTGTAGACGAGATCAGATCATCCGCTTACGAACTGGCTGACAGATACCATGTCGGATACATTATGCCGGACGAGACAGATGACAATCCGCTTCTGACACTTGGGCTTAACTATGTGAGATTCGGTCATGAGGAGAAGAATCTTTTCCGTTTTCTTTATCAGACGGATAAGTTCGGGGGAATGGATATCGATTCGCTTATGAAAAACCCCGGCCTTTCAGACATATTGAATGTGGTTGCCGGGGAAGTGAATTGTGATATTGAGGAAGCACGAAAAAAGTTTTTAACATTCTTTAGTGTCGCTCATGGTCTTGCAAGCCTGCTCGCAAATAACTCAATGAAATACGATGAAGAGCAAATAACAGATATGCTGAAGAAGGTTTTCTACGGAATGCTTTCATAAGGGAAATAATGGGGATCATTATGTCAAAAGAAAAGAAGTCTCTGCTAGTTTTTTATGGGATAACGCTGCCGGCAAGCCTGATATTTGAGTTGCTATATATCTTTACTAAATCTGACCTGTTCGTTTCGCTCCTTATGTGGATCCCGGGAATAACAGGTATAGTATGCTCAAAAGTGTTCTTTAAGAATCAGGGCATACTTGGTTTTAAGTTTAAAATCAAACCGTTATATTTCATCTTGAGTATTTGTATTCCTGTTATATATCTGGTGCTGACATACGCTTTAGCCTGGGTGGTCTTAAAAGATCCGACAACAGGTACAGATACGCTTCCCAAGGCTGTTCTGGGCGAATGGGGAGAAGGGATTCACGGCGGTGTATATATTGCGGTATCTTTTATTCCGTTGTTGATCAGCAGTGCGCTGTCTGCAGCCGGAGAGGAGTTAGGGTGGAGAGGTTTTGCTTACCCTGTTCTTGAAAAAGAATTCGGACCTGTTAAAGCCGTGATCATTAACGGTTTTATATGGGCATTATGGCATTTGCCGTTGATCCTTGGCGGGGTATACCAGTCAAATGTAAATATCGTTTACGGCATAATTACTTTCTTTGTTTTGGTGATGCTGGTGACAGTGATCTATTGCTGGTTACGAAGTATAAGCGGCAGCGTCATAACAGCGATTCTTCTTCATTCGGTACATAACGAGCTGGATCAATTATATTTACAGCCGCTGTCAAGCAATGAGAAGGTGCCATACTTAGCAGGGGAGCAAGGGATATTCACAATAAATGTTGTGGCAATAATAGTTATTTTGGTAATTGTAGTTTGGAGAAAGCAAAAACATTTGTCGAATGCTTCCGTTCTTCCGGACTAAATAATGATTCGTAAAAGAGCCGGTCTCATTAGGAGATAGCTCTTTTTTGTTGATTACGGGTTCCGGTATCTGTTTTGTCAGGATTCAATTTATTCTTGTGTGCTTTCCGGATAAACAGTAAAGCCTCATCGCGAATCTGATGTTGATATATGCAAGTATCGAAAAAAGCTTGGCCGGAAAATAACTGATGCCTTTCAGAAAATCCTTTTCATAGCGCTTGTAGTAAGCCTTCAATTCTTTTATTTTCGGGTGATCGAAAAGCTTCTCGTCACACATCTTAATAACGCAGTGGTTTACCGCCATCAGGATATCTGATCTGGCATAAACAGAGAGTTCCGGATAGTTGTTTTCTATGAAGGTGCAGCGCTTCTCAAATACTTCGATCATCTTAAAATTGTTGTCGTTGAATGACCTGTGTATCATGCTGTCATCCCTGAGGGTATAAAAGTACTTGGGATCGCCCCCGATCGCGACAGAATCAGCATTTGCGACAAGTCTGTACATCGTCGCATCATCTTCATAGTAATTGCAGCCTTCGGGGAATCTTACACTGTCGAAGAGTTTTCTTTTAAACATCTTCCCCCAAACGGAAGAGGACAGGAGGCGCGTGGTAAGCATCGCGCGCATGGCTTCGTTGTTTCCTCTATAGACGCCAGGCTCGTTTTTCCTGTAACTGCATGCATTAAGTCTGCCATTCTGATCTGTATTCCAGGCGCAGCAAGACATGTCCGCATCATTTGAAATGCAGAGACTCAGAAGGTATTCAACATAGTCTTCTGCGAGGTAATCATCGCCGTCTGCAAAAACCAGATATTCTCCGGAAGAAGATTCGATTCCGGCATTTCTGGCATCCGAAACACTGCTGTTGGATTTGTGAATGACCTTTACGCGCGGATCGTTTGCTGCATATCCGTCACAGATCCTGCCGGAATCATCGGAAGACCCGTCATCGACCAGAATTACCTCCAGATCCTTTAGTGTCTGGGACAAAACTGTCTCCATCAGACGAGGAAGATAATTACTGACGTTATATACCGGAATGATAAGTGAGATACGCATTTTCATATTATATCATGGTAAAATTATTACATGTCCGGAACGAACAGATTATTTCATTTTGCAGCTGTTACAGCCAGAAAACTTCATCTTTGGCCGATCATTGCCAGGTCGGGAATATATAACCGCGCACGCCGGAGAAAATATCCGGACTCGATTGTTCATCTGGACGTTGTCCTCACGGAATGTTGTTCGCTGAGATGCAGGGACTGTTCAAATCTCATGCAGTATTATCACAATCCCGCAAACCTTGATGTTAACGAAATAATCAGGAGCCTTCAAATACTTCTGGCTGCTGTGCGGGTTAATCAGCTTAAGATCCTGGGCGGAGAACCATTTGTCTGCCAAAAACAGCTGATCCGCCTGTTAGAATACCTGAGGGAAGAAGCAGATCAAAGGATTGGTGAGATTGATATTATTACGAACGGAACGATAGTCCCGTCTGATGAATGTATAATGGCATTGAAGGAAAACCCAAAGCTGAAGGTTGTTTTCAGCAATTATGGTGAACTGTCAAATAAGCTTTCAGAGTTTGCGGATATCTGTAAACGCGAACATATAAGGTATGAAGTTATCGAAGACAAATTCTGGTGGGATTTCGGTAAACCTGTGCTCCGTGACGAAAAAGAAGGTAAGACCCAACACCGTTATGACGGATGCTATTCCAGAAGGCTTTGTACTACGTTATACAGGGGCAGGCTGTATGTGTGTCCAAGACAGGCCCATGCGCTGAATCTCGGATTTATACCTGATTGCGATGATGAAACGGTGAATATAATGAATCCTGAATTCGCTGAATCAGAAGCACTGTATGATGCGGTTTACGGCATTGTTGACAGGAAAAAATATATAACGGCATGCAGATACTGCGGAAGTGATTCCGGAATCAAAGTAGAGAGGGCGATACAGTCAGAAAGGCCGTCAGATGTCAGCTGAAAGACCCGAAATATCGATAATCATTCCCGCTTATAATGTGCAGGCCTATCTCAAAGATTGTCTGGACAGTATATTAAGACAGTCTTTTTCCGATTGGGAATTAATAATCTGTGATGACGGATCAACTGACGATACAGCGAAGATCTCAGATGAATATGCAGCCACAGACAAGAGAATCAAAGTGATCCATACTGATAACACCGGAGTGTCTGCAGCAAGGAATATCTGTTTGGATACTGCCAGGGGAAATTACATTTCTTTTGTGGATGCAGATGACAGTCTGGACTGTAACTTCCTTAGAGAACTGATAAGCCATGCCAGATCCGAAGATGCCGATATAACGCAGTGTTCTTTCAGTTTTGTGACAGAAGATGGTGAAAAAACAGCTGATCCGTACGCCTCTGATTCTGTTTTCAGGAACAGAGACCGGATAATGAATGCATATTTCAACGGCCCCGTCGGTGACATAAGAGTCAGTGTATGGGCCAAGCTCTTTAAGCGAAGTCTTATTTCGGATGTCCGCTTTGATACAGGACTCCGTGTCTTTGAAGACGCTTATTATGTTTATCATTGCTGCATGAAGGCGGGAGTTGTATGCAGTTTCAGCGAGCCGCTATATAATTACAGGCAGCATAAGGGTTCGACGATGGATTCGCGTCTTCCGGAGATATATTCCGATTATTTCACGGTTTTCGGGAAGCAGAAGGCGGATTTGCGAAACGAGAAAAAGATCTTGAAAAAGGTATGCAGACGCGAGGCTGAAAATGCCCTCTGGTTAATGGGTATCATGATAAGAGACGGTAAGGAACGGGAACTGTGGAATATAAGAAAAGCAGTTCTTGATTCAGCCGGCCGGGTGGTGTTCTCATCCGCACCGATAAAACTTAGATTCAAACTTACCTGCATGGTCGTGATTCCCCATATATATTTTTCTGTGTTGACACGAAGGAAGTCTTAGAATAATGAGAAAGCTTGACAAAAATGCCGTATTTAACATTGCCATAAAGAGCATATTGTTTATAACTGCGTCAGCAGGTTGTTTTTGTCTGCTTAAGTTGCTTTTGGGAATTCCCGTTATCATTTCCGCTGTCATATCTGTGATTTTTGCTTTATTACTCGTCTTGCTGTTTTCGTTTCTGCTGAGATATACAAGCTTCTATTTTGGATATTATTCTTTTGTTTCCGCATTTTTGCATAAGGACAGGTATGGCAATGTATTTTGTCCATGCTGTAACAAGTATTTCAGTCATTTCCATGATGAACAATATTATTCGGATGATAAGCACTTCAATCCTTCAATGTTCCGTAAGTCAAGACAGGATGTCATATGTGATTTTTGCCGTTCCGCACCACGTCACAGGATCATAGCTGAGTGGGCAGAACAGAATATTGAAATCCTGAAAAGATCAAGGATACTGTATTTCGCGCCTGAACTGTCAATGATGCTTTGGTTCAGGAGACACAATATCAATGTGAAAACTGCAGATCTTTTTGACAGACGCGCTGAACTAAAACTGGATCTCACTGCTTTGGATATTCCGGATTCTTCTGTGGATATTGTCTTCTGCAACCACGTTCTCGAACATGTAGACGATTATTTGCAGGCTCTGTCAGAACTTCACCGGGTAATACGGAAAGATGGCATGCTCGTCATAAGTTTCCCGATAGACAGCGGATCAGATCATATTAGGCAGGAACCAACAGCTTCTGCTGAAGAAAGGATCAGGCTTTACGGGCAATATGACCATCTGCGCATATTCGGAAAAGACAGCCGTGATATGCTTGAAAACGCAGGCTTTGAAGTGAGCACGATAGATATAGGCAACATGCCTGAGAACATCGTTCCTGAAGATGGCCCTTCGGACTTTGATTCGAATATGGTATTTGTCTGTGTCAGGAAATAATATGGATATGCCTGAGCAGAAAAAGAAGATTATATATCTTGAAGTGCTTCGCGCACTTGCGGTTTTCTTTGTGATCTTTAATCACACCCGTCAGAACGGATATATTCATTTCACTTTATATGAGGCCGGAACCTTTCAGTATTGGTATTACATGTTTTTCTCTGTTATTGCAGGTATGAGTGTTCCGCTGTTTTATATGATATCCGGTACTGTCCTTCTCGGGAAAACGGAATCGATCGGTTACGTATGGAAAAAGCGCATATCAAAATATGCTGTTGTTCTTATAGTGTTTTCACTTATTCTCTACGTTTTGGGGAATTGTAAATCCGGTCCGCTTTCAGTGACAGATTTTCTGAGGCAAACATATTCAGACGGAGTGATAGTTCCTTATTGGTTTTTGTATTCCTATATTGGATTTCTGATTGGACTGCCGGTTTTCAGAAAAGCAGTGATTAACATGACCGATCAGGACTTCAGGTATATTTTCGGAATATGGATCGTGTTTAATTCGCTGGTATTCATTCTTCAGTATAGACTTTCATATGGGACATTGCAGATGAATGAACTCCTGATTCCTGCTTCCCTGACCAATATTCTGTTTTTTTATCCTGCAATAGGGTATTACCTCGGAGTCAAACTCAAAAAAGTTACGGCCGGAATGTGCATTGCATCTGTGATCCTTGCAGCAGTTTCCGTTGCTGTGACAATGTATATGACTGACTTTAAGATCGCTCTGACCGGAGACCTTAATGAAGCATCCGTAAGCTACTTTTATGATTGCTGCCGTCCGCTTCAGGTTGTGTGCATTTTTATCTGTGCCCGCAAATTGTTTGAGAATAAACAGCTTCCTGCGTTCCCGGAGAAGGTTATCCTAAATCTCGGCAGCTGTGTTTTCGGAATATACTTAATCGAGGATATTGGCAGAGATATTCTTTATTCCGTCTATCAAAAAATGAGTGATTCGATTAACAGCTTTGCTGCTGTCTGGATATATGTACTGGCAGTCTTTCTTTTGTGCTGGTTCTGTACTGCGTCTTTCAGATTCCTTTATTGCTTTTTCCGGAGGCTGATTGTTCATAGGAAACAGGGTGTTTAGCGTGTTATCCCTGTCTGACGTGTTATAATCAAATCTAAGAGAATTAAATAGGAAAAACTGTTATGGGACTAATCGGTAAAACCGGGAAAAAAGTATTGCTCAGGCTGCCTGATCTGAAACTGATAAGTCTGGCGAGAGAGCGTATGCCGTACATCAGCGTTCAGGCTGACGGGCTGTCTTTTTTCTTTTCGAACACCGATCAGGCAATCCTTAATTATATTGTTGAAAACAAGAGAATCTGGGCGAAGGACGAAATGGATTTCGTGCTCGGTTATTTAAAAAGCATTACTGAAAGCCCGATAAACGTTATAGATATCGGAGCAAATGTCGGTACATCGGTTATTTATTTCAGGAATAAGCTGGGCGGAGAAAGCAGGTTTTACGCGGTAGAGCCTGTAACGGAGAACTTCAATCTGCTTAATGCCAACTGTGCAGTCAACGGCTTCTGCGATATCGTAACTTTCAGAGCCGGAATATCCGATAAACCGGGTGAAGCCTGCATGGACATAAATCCTAACAATATGGGGAATTGCAAGATTGCCGGTACTGACAACGATAAACTCGTCCAGTGCGAGACGGATGAGACTTATGTCGGGGAGTCCGTAAAACTGGTAACGCTTGATTCCTTTGTCTCGGAGAACAGAATAAATGAAGGTGCTTTTTCTCTTTTCTGGATCGATGTCGAAGGACATGAACCCGAAGTCTTCAGAGGGGGCATGAATTCGTTCCGCAATCCGGATACGGCTGTTTTCTGTGAGTTCAATCCCAGGCTCTATAAACATAACGGAAAATACGAAGGTTTCCTGAAAGACATCAAAGAATGCTTTGGTAAATTTATTTGTTTTGAACAGCATGAATCCGGTAAATACGTTTTCAGGGATATCAGTGAGATTGACAGGGTTGCTGATGAGAATGATATGAAGCAGTGTAATCTTCTTCTGATCAAGTAAAGGTCCGGCTAACAGATGAACGGCAGTTCGAAAAAAATCATATCCAATTCAGCTTGGGTGATAATCCAGCATATTTATTCGATGCTGACATCACTTATTATCGTTGCCCTTATTGCAAGACATCTGGGACCTGCAGATTACGGCCTGATAAACTACTGCTCATCCCTGATCGCCATGTTTACTACACTGTCGGGCCTGGGTATGGATAATCTGATCGTCTCGGAAATAATCAGGAATCCTGAAAAGGAGGGAGGATACTTAGGCAGCGCCCTTGTAATGAGGCTTGCGGCATCCTTTATTTCTTATCCTGTCATCCTGGCCCTGATCGCCGTCATGAATCCCGGAAACCATACTTTGTTTATAGTTGCGGCTCTTCAGGCCCTCGGAATGATATTCCAGACCTACGAAGTATTAGTGTACTGGTTCCGCATAAAACTCAAGATGAAGTACATTTCGATAGCGCTGGTGGCCGCCATAACCGTAAATACCATCTTCAGGATCGTGCTCCTCATAAACAAGGCCACTGTCGAATGGTTTGCTCTCTCGATAAGCGTCCAGGCACTTGTCGGAGGGATCATCATCGCGGCATTCTTTGCTAAGAAATCTGATGTCAGGTTAAAGGCTGGCTTTAGAGATGCCAGGGACCTTCTTAAGATCAGTTATAACTGCATAATCTCCAGCATGGCCATCATTATCTACATGGAAGTGGATAAGATCCTCCTTGAGAAGATGACGGGTTCTGCCAATGTCGGCATTTATTCGGCTGCCGTTGTTCTGGCGACCTGCTGGCAGTTTATCCCCGTTACGCTTATAGATTCATCGAGACCGGTCATTCTCGAAAAGAGGAAGACCTCTCACGAGGCATATATAGATCAGTTTAAGCTTCTGATGGCAGGAGTAAACCTGATGGCCTTTGTTTTTGCGCTCCTGATGTCATGCCTCGGATGGTATTTTATTTATTTCCTCTATGGCAGGGACTATCTTGGTTCATTTATACCCCTGATAATCCTCTCGTGGTCATCTTTTATCGGGATCTCGGGTTATACCAGGACAGTCTGGATAACGGGCGAGGGCTTCTATAAGTACGAAAAGAGCTATGCCGTAACGGCAATGATCCTTAATATTCTTCTCGATATAGTGCTCATCTGGCAGTTCGGGGTCATCGGGGCAGCGGTCGCAACGCTCATAACTTATGTCTATGAAGTCCTTATAGTTCCGCTCTTTTTCAGGGAAACACGTGATTTTACCAAAATGTATTTCCAGTCTTTTAAGATGATTCCGAGGTTTTCGGGAGAATCTCTGAAGCTTATTGCCAAAAGATTTAGTAAATAACGCTAAATCCCGACAGTTGCAACAACTATATATAATGTTTATAATACTCTGATAATTTTAGCGTATTAGAACATGCGCGATGATTTTGGGAGGTTTTTCGTGGCAAAAGGTAAGACAACTTTTAACGAGAATCTGTGCAAGGGCTGCGGACTTTGTGTTGCAGCTTGTCCTAAGAAAATCCTCGAGCTTGACAAGACAAGGCTTAATAGCAAGGGTTACCACCCCGCCACATGCGTAAATCCCGATGAGTGCATCGGTTGTGCTTTCTGCGCTACGCAGTGCCCGGACGTTGTAATCACTGTTGAGCGTTTCTGATCGGGAGGGAGTTTTTATGGCACAGAAAAGAGTACTGATGAAAGGCAATGAGGTCATTGCCGAGGCAGCGATCAGAGCAGGCTGCCGCAACTATTTCGGTTACCCGATCACACCTCAGACTGAAGTCATGCATTATATGGCTAAGAAGATGGTTCAGGTCGGCGGTAACTTCGTACAGGCAGAGTCTGAGCTGGCAGCCATTAACATGGTTTACGGCGCTGCAGCAGCAGGCTTTAGAGTAATGACATCTTCTTCCTCTCCGGGAATTTCCCTTAAGCAGGAAGGTATCTCCTACATCGCAGGCGCTGAGCTTCCTGCAGTTGTAGTTAATATCGTAAGAGCAGGCCCGGGCCTCGGCGGCATCCAGCCTGCACAGGGCGACTATTTCCAGGCTACAAAGGGCGGCGGACACGGTGACTACAGAAACATCGTTATCGCACCTGCTTCCGTTCAGGAGCTTTATGAGCTCGTAGTTGAAGCTTTCAACCTCGCTGACAAGTACAGAATGACCTGCATGATCGTAGGCGACGGTACTTTAGGCCAGATGATGGAGCCTGTTGCTTTCCGTGACGAGGAGCCTATCGAGACTATCGAAAAGCCTTGGGCTGCTTGCGGAAGAAAGGGTGATTCTTTCCACCACACAGTAACTTCCATCTATATCGATCCGGATGTCCTCGAGAAGAAGAACCTTGAGCTCCAGGACAAGTACAAGATCGTTGAGGCTAACGAAGTACGTTATGAAGCAATCAACATGGAGGATGCTGAGATCGTTATCACAGCTTTCGCTACATGCTCCAGAATCTGCAGAAACGTTATCCGTCAGGCTGCTGAGCTTGGCATCAAGGTCGGCATGATCCGTCCTATCACTCTCTGGCCGTTCCCTTACAAGGCAATCTCTGAAGCAGCAGATATGCCCAGCGTAAAGGCATTCTTAGACGTTGAGCTCAACGCAGGTCAGATGATCGAAGACGTAAGACTCGGCGCTAACGGCAAGAAGCCCGTTTATTTCCACGGCAGACTCGGAGGAAATCTCCCGATGCAGAAGGAAATCCTCGACAAGATCGTTGCGATCCACGAGGGAAAGATCACAGAAGGAGGTAATTTCTGATGGCTGTAGTTTTCGAACCCACAAAAGGCCTTACAGATAAGCCTTTCCATTATTGCCCCGGCTGCTGCCACGGCATCATCCACAGACTCGTAGCAGAGACTCTTGTTGCAAATGACGCTTTAGAGACAGCTGTAGGCGTTGCATCCGTAGGATGTACATACAACTCATATGAATACATTGCATGCGACATGGTCCAGGCAGCTCACGGTAGAGCACCTGCAGTCGCTACAGGTATCAAGAGAAACTTAAAGGACAGCTTCGTCTTCACATATCAGGGAGACGGCGACCTCGCTTCCATCGGTACAGCTGAGATCGTTCACGCTGCAGCAAGAAGCGAGAATATCACGGTTATCTTCGTAAACAACGCAGTTTACGGAATGACTTCCGGCCAGATGGCTCCTACGACACTCGTAGGCCAGGTTACAACAACATCTCCCTGGGGCCGTGATCCTTCTTATCAGGGTTATCCTATCAACGTTTCCGAGTTCTTATCCAATCTCGCAGGCGCTGCTTACATCGAGCGTGTTTGCGTTACTGACTTTAAGAACATCCAGAATGCTAAGAGAGCTATCCAGAAGGCTTTCAATGTTCAGAAGAACAAGCTCGGTTTCTCTCTCGTAGAAGTTCTTTCCACATGCCCTACTAACTGGGGTAAAGAGCCTCTCGCAGCTATGGACTGGCTCAAGGAGAACATGGAAAAGCAGTATCCTCTCGGATGCTACAAGGGCGCTGACATCACATTCGATGCTGAAGGCAACTATGTATCAGGCGCTATCCCTGCAACTGCAAACAACTGTGTTAACGTTGGGGAGGTGAAGAAATGATTGATTTCTCTGTAATTTTTGCCGGATTCGGCGGTCAGGGAATCCTCTCCGCAGGCAAGATGGCAGCAGAAGCTGCTCTTTATGAAGGCAAGGAAGTATCCTGGTTCCCGTCATACGGACCTGAGATGCGTGGCGGTACAGCTAACTGCTCCGTAGTATTCTCGGACGAGCCTATCGGATCTCCCGTAGTTAACGATGCAGATGTAGTTATCTGCTTAAACCAGCCTTCAATGGAGAAGTTCGAGAAGCAGTTAAAGCCCGGCGCTTTGATGATCCTCGATTCTTCACTCATCAAGACAAGACCTGAAAGAACAGACATCAAGGTCATCGCTATGGAAGCTTCTGATATCGCTTCCGAGCTCGGCAAGATGATGTTCGCTCCTATCACAATGCTTGGTTGTATGGCTACAGCTACAGGCTGTTTCTCAAGAGATTCTTTCGAGAAGTCCCTTTATGAGATCCTTCCTGAGAGAAAGCACAACCTCATTCCGATCAACATGGAAGCATTTGACAGAGGCGCTGCTTTCGCTAAGTAATAAGCGGTTTTGCAAAGCAAGTTTTTAATGTTCCTGCCCGGGATCCCCGGGCAGGAATTTTTATTTATTTTGAATTGCCTGATTAAATCCAAGTAATACCAAACGGCTTTTTGTTGTATAATCCTCCCGGGTAACACAACACTTTTCATAAAGATGCCTCGTATCGCAGATATCTTGACGAATCTGACGGAGGGTCCGGAAAAGGAGAGTGTAAGCCCGGTAACTATATCCCGATAGGGAATAATAACGAAGGAGGGTTTTGTATGACAGATCAAAACCGCAAAAAAACTATCAAGACCATAGCAGTCTTGGGCATTCTCATCGCACTCACCTTAGTAATGGCTTACACGCCTGTCGGTTATCTCAAAGTAGGTGCTGTGTCGATCTCATTCCTCATGATCCCCGTTGCAATCGGAGCAATAGCAGCAGGTCCCTGGGCCGGTGCGCTTCTCGGTGCCGTATTCGGTATCACAAGCTTCGTTCAGTGCTTCGGTGCAGATCCTTTCGGAACATTTCTTGCAAACACTAACATCATATACACGTTCATAATGTGCGTTGTCTGCAGAATACTTGCCGGATTCCTTACAGGCCTTGTTTATAGGGTGCTTAAGAAGACCGGGATGCCTGTATTCTTTAAGACAGCCGTTACGGGCCTTTGTGCAGCGATCTTCAATACCGTTCTTTTTGTCGGAGCGCTTATCCTGCTCTTCGGTAAAGGAACGGTTACTGATGCCACCGGTATCGATCCCACGATCGGAATCGTTATGCTTTTTGCAACCATCGTTGGCATCAATGCTGTTTTCGAAGCTATCGCATCATTCATACTTACAGGCGGTATCGGTACTGCACTTATCAAGGCAAAACTGGTAAAGTCATAATAATCACACCTGATTGAATTACAGCAGGAGGAAAACATATGGTACTTGCTATCGACATAGGAAACACGCATATCCTTTTGGGTGGTTTTGAAGATAGAAATGTTCTTTTCACAGAGCTTCTTACGACAGACAAGACTGCTACGGATCTGGAATATGCGTCATTCATCAAGTCTGCTCTCGAGTTCAACGGACAGAAAGTTGAAGCGATTGAAGGCGTGATCATATCATCAGTTGTTCCTCAGGTTACGGGAACTATAAAAAAGGCAGTAGAACGTTTCAGTTCGGTTGAATCCCTTATCGTAGGTCCGGGCGTCAAGACGGGCCTCAAGATAAAGATCGACAACCCTGCGCAGCTCGGAAGCGATCTTGTTGTTTCTGCGGTAGCAGGCATTAAGGAATACGGCGTTCCGCAGATCAATATCTATATGGGAACGGCGACTGCCTTTTCTCTTATTGACAGCGAAAAGAACTTTGTCGGAACATCAATCGGTGCCGGAATGGGTATCGAAGCAGAAGCTCTCAGCAGCAAGACTTCGCAGCTTCCGAACGTTGCTTTTGAGATACCGAAGCACGTGATCGGCACCAACACGGTCGACAGCATGAAGAGCGGTCTTATCTTCCAGAACGCTGCGCTTGTCGACGGAATGATCGACCGCATAGAAGAAGAGTACGGCAAAGAATGCGTCCTCATCGCAACAGGCAGATATGCTGATATCGTCGCTCCTCTTTGCAGGCACAAGATCATATTTGATAAAGACCTTCTGCTCAAAGGACTGATCGAGGTTTACTATAAGAACCTGTAATGCAGTGATTTATTGCCAAACTAAAACGGCTTCGTTATGAAGCCGTTTTTTTATTGCTGTAATTTGCTTGAGAATCAGTCGAACGGGAACAATTGGGCTTTGCCGTTCTCGATGATAATGTATGAAGGCTTCGTATTTTCCTTGGGTATGGAAGGGGAGCCCGGATTCATATAACGGATCTTACGGCCGTCTTCGTAATCCCAGATAATGTCTCCTGCCACATGCGTGTGACCGGTAAGCAGGATTGCGTCTTCAGGCATAACCGAAGGCAGGTTCATCGGATTATAAACATGACCATGGGTTACAAAAAATACAGTTCCTTCGTCCACGAGGTAGATATAATCGGCCATGATAGGGAACTTCAAGACCATCTGGTCGACTTCGGTATCGCAGTTGCCTCTGACGGCAAGGATCTTATCTGCGTGGTTATTAAGGATCTCAATGACTTTCTTGGGCTCATAATGAGAGGGGAGATCGTTCCTCGGACCGTGGTAGAGGATGTCTCCCAAAAGTACGAGCTTGTCTGCGCCGCTCGATAAAAACGCGTCGGTTACGCGCTGTGCCCAATATGAATCGCCGTGAATGTCTGATGCTACGAAATATTTCATGAAATGACCTCTTAGTCTTTTATTGCGAATAGAATAACACAGCGAGGCTCAACTTTCGGGATGTTTCGGCATTTTGTTTTAGGGTGGATAGCAAGATGTGTTGAATGGCAGAGCGAAAATTGACAAGCTTCGGTAAAAATGCACAAAACCGAGGGCAAAAACATCATGCTTTTTGTATTTTCGGTTGGTAAATTCTCTAATTTAGTTTATAATATCTGTTATTAAGGGCATATGCCCTTGGATTTTGACGCGCCTTTTTTCTCAGGGCGTCAATATGTACAGGGAGGTATGGCTACATCTATGGATGCCGCTTATCTATTCAACAAAGGCGAGAACTATATGAGCTATAAGTTCCTCGGTGCTCATCCTTATGAGGACGAGAACGGGAAGGGCTTTATATTCCGCGTGTGGGCTCCGAATGCAAGAATGGTCAGCGTTATGGGCGACTTCAACGACTGGGATCCCAACGGCTGCCAGATGTTTATGCTCGGCAAGACCGGTATTTGGGAGCAGAAGGTGCCCGAAGCAAGACAGTGGGACCGCTATAAGTACAGAGTTATCGGCGCTGATAACAGGATTTATGAGAAGGGCGATCCTTTCGCAAGACATTTCGAGACGCGTCCCAACAATGCGTCTATCATATACGATCCCGATGATTACATCTGGAACGACGATGAGTTCGTAAAGAACAGGACGGATGCTTTGGCACCTAAGCCGATCAATATCTATGAGCTTCACTTAGGTTCATGGAGAAGACATCCGGACGGTAATTTCTTCACATACAGAGAATTGGCTATTGACCTTGCAGATTACTGCAGGAAGATGCACTACACACATGTAGAGCTCATGCCGATCTTAGAGCACCCTCTCGATGATTCATGGGGCTATCAGGTAACGGGATACTATGCTGTTACATCAAGATTCGGCACACCTGCAGACTTTAAGTTCATGGTGGATGTCCTTCACCAGAACGGCATCTCCGTTCTCCTTGACTGGGTCCCTGCGCACTTCCCGAAGAACATGGAAGGCCTTGTCAGATTCGACGGCACTCCTTGCTACGAATATGCAGATCCCAGGATCGGTGAGCACAGAGAGTGGGGCACTTATGTTTTCGATTACTCCAAGAATGAAGTGCTCTCATTCCTTATCTCCAACGCAGTTTACTGGATCGATGAATATCACCTGGACGGCATCCGCGTAGACGCAGTGTCTTCAATGCTCTACAGAGATTACGGCAGGAACCAGTACATCCCGAATAAGTACGGCGGCAACGAGAACCTTGAGGCTATCGAATTCTTCAAGAGGCTTAACTCGATCATCCGCAAGAACTATCCTTACGCAATGCTCGTTGCTGAAGAGTCAACGGCATGGCCTAAGGTATCACATCCCGTTGAAGAGGGCGGCCTCGGCTTCACTCACAAGTGGAACATGGGATGGATGCACGATACTCTCGATTATTTCTCCACAGACTCTTACGCAAGAGGATGGCATCACGATGAGTTCTGCTTCTCCATGATGTACGCGTTCGCAGAGAACTACATCCTGAGCCTTTCTCATGACGAAGTAGTTCACGGCAAGCATTCGCTTATCGACAAGATGCCCGGCGATATCTGGAGAAAGTTCGCTTCCCTCAGAACCATGATGCTCTATCAGATCAGCCATCCGGGCGCAAAGCTCAACTTCATGGGCGCTGAGTTCGGCCAGTTCATCGAGTGGCGTTTCTACGAACAGCTCGAGTGGTTCTTACTCGATTACGAGTCACACCGTCTGCTCCAGAACTTCAACAGCGAGCTCAACAAGTTCTATATCGAGCATCCCCAGATGTGGGCAGATGACCATACTTGGGCAGGCTTCGAATGGATCGCCGCAGACGACACAAAGAACAACGTGTTCGTCTACAAGAGATCCTGCCCCGATCCCAAGCTCAACGATATCTATGTAGCTCTCAACATGGTACCCCAGCCTCTCGAAGGTTATGAGATGCCTGTTTATGAGCTCGGCACATACAAGATCGTCTTCAATACGGACGATATGTGTCACGGCGGTTCAGGCTATCCGACGGCAACCGATATGAACGGATGCTTCGAAGCTATCGATGAGCCGATGGGCGGCAAGCCTTACAAGGTCAGGGTAAACCTTCCGCCTCTTGCAGGCATCTACTTCATGAAGGTCAAGGACCCTGTTAAGAAGAGGGCTAAGAAGCCTGCCGCTAAGACGGCTTCCGCAAAGCCCGCTGCCAAGAAAGCAGCTAAGCCTGCCGCAAAGAAGACGACAAAGACTGCAGCTAAGGCTTCCGCAAAGCCCGCTGCTAAAAAGCCTGTTAAGAAGCCCGCAGCTAAGAAGGCTGCAGCTCCCAAGAAGGCTGACACTAAAGCAAATAAAACGAAATAAGCTCATATACGGAGGTAACTCATTATGGCAAGAACTGAAGTCGTTGCGATGATACTCGCAGGAGGACAGGGAAGCAGACTCGGAGTGCTGACCAAGACGGTCGCAAAGCCGGCGGTACCCTTTGGAAGCCGTTACAGGATCATCGATTTCCCGCTCTCTAACTGTGTAAACTCAGGCATAGAGATCGTAGGCGTCCTTACACAGTATCAGCCTCTGGCTCTTAATACTTACGTCGGTAACGGTCACCCCTGGGACCTCGACAGAAACAATGCGGGCGCATATATCCTTCCGCCTTTCCAGAGCAATTCAGGCTCTGACTGGTATAAGGGAACAGCTAACGCTATCTACCAGAATATGAGCTTTATCGATGACAACGATCCCGAATACGTTGTTATCCTCTCCGGCGACCATATCTACAAGATGGATTACGCTGCAATGCTCAAGGCTCATATCGAGAAGAACGCCGATGCTACCATCGCTGTATATGAGGTACCGTGGGAAGAAGCTCCGAGATTCGGTATCCTCAATACTAAGGAAGAGGACGTTATCGAAGAGTTTGAAGAAAAGCCCGCTAATCCTAAGAGCAATCTCGCTTCAATGGGTGTTTACATCTTCACATGGAGCGTCTTAAGACAGGCTTTGATCGAAGACGAAGCTGATCCGAATTCCAACAACGACTTCGGTAAGAACATCGTTCCGAATCTCTTGGCCCAGGGCAAGAAGCTTTGCGCTTACAGATTCTCAGGTTACTGGAAGGATGTAGGAACCATCTCATCTCTTTGGGAGACCAATATGGATATCCTTGATAAGCCTGAAGAGATCAACCTGGTAGACAGATCATGGAAGATCTTCTCGAGAAACCCTGTTAAGCCTTCACACTTCATCGGTTCAGGCGCTAAGGTTAAGAATTCCGCTCTTACAGACGGTTGCCGTATCTTCGGTACTGTAGAGCATTCAGTTCTCTCCGAATCAGTTATCGTAGAGAAGGGCGCTATCGTTAAAGACTGCGTTCTCATGCCGGGTGTTGTCGTTAAGGAAGGCGCACACATCGAGCGCTGCGTTATCGACCAGGGAACAGTCATCGGCAAGGACGTTCAGGCAGGAAGCTTCGTCGAGGGCGAAGGACCTTACACCAACCACAAGATCTGCTCCGAAGGAATCTGCGTTTTCGAGCGCGGTCTGACGATCAAGGAGGGTGCGGTCATCCCTAAGAACAGCATGATCGATTCTGATCTGGAAGTTCCCGAAGATTGCAAGATCATCGAGTCAAAATTCAGAGCATGAGGTAAAGGAGATTAAGACATATGTTTAATAATGCGATGGGCCTGATCCTGGCCGACAACAAAAAGATATCTCTGGGCGAGCTGTCCAATCCCCGCGCGCTTTCCGCTATGCCTTTCGGCGGAAGATACAGGATCATTGACTTCATGCTCTCTAACATGGTCAACTCAGGCGTAAAGAACGTCGGACTTCTTACTTACAACAAGTACAAGTCATTGATGGACCACACCGGTACAGGCGGCGCATGGTCTTTGGACAGAAAGAATGACGGTCTTCATATCCTGCCGCCTTACGTAAACTCCGAGGCTACTAACATCAGTTCAGACGAAGAGCTTACAGGCGTTATCGATTTCTTAAGACAGTCCCGTACTCCTTATGTAATCGTTGCAGGCGCTAACGTTATCCTCAACACGACATTCGATTCTTTCATCAAGTCTCATGAGGAATCAGGTGCTGACATCTCCGTTATGTATAACCGTGACGGCACGAAGTTCGGCAATCCTTCCTACATCCTCGACATCGATGATGACGGCTTTGTAAGAGACATGCTCTACAATCCCGCTAAGGCTACATCTCCCAAGTGCTCACTCGGCATCCTCTGCCTGAGAAGAGACTTGCTTATTGATGTCCTTGCGCGTCAGATGGCACACGGACAGAGCCACTTCGGAATTCACTCCATCGTTAAGATGTTTGATGAATTCAAGGTTCACGGCTTCGAGTATTCCGGCGTTGTTTTGAGAATCAACAGCGTCCAGAGCTACTTCAACGCTTCGATGTCGCTCCTTACTGATTCTGTCAGGAACGACCTGTTCTGGAGCGGTAAGCCAATCTACACAAAGGTCAAGGATGAAGCTCCTACACTTTATTTCGACAACGCCGAGATGAGCGATTCTATCGTATCCGACGGCTGCCGCATCTATGGTAAGGTTGAGAGTTCAGTTATTTTCAGAAGTGTTACGATCGCGAAAAATACAACAGTCAAGAATTGCGTAATCATGCAGGACGTTCACATCTCTGAGAACTGCCACCTTGAGAACGTAATCCTCGACAAGAACGCGTTCGTAAGACCGGGCGTAAGACTTGTCGGACATCCCGACTATCCTATTGTTATAGGAAAAGGAGCAGGTATCTGATTATGGAAAAGAATATCAAAGTATTGTTCGCTTCATCGGAATGCAGCCCGTTCGTTAAAGTCGGCGGACTTGCAGACGTTGTCGGAAGCCTCCCTGTAGAGCTTAACAAGCAGGGCGTTGACGCGCGCGTCATCATCCCGCTCTACAAGAAGATCAAGGTCAAGTACAGCGACAAACTCCACTTCCTCGGATGGAAGATGGTTCACATGGGATGGCGTTCGCTTTATGCGGGCCTGTTCGAGCTTGAAGTGAACGGCGTTGTATTCTACTTCATCGATAACGAGTACTATTTTAACTTCGATCAGATCTATGTTGATTATGTTTTCGATATCGAGCGTTACTGCTTCTATCAGAGAGCTGTTCTGGACTTCATGGGCGACTTTATGAACTTTGAGCCCAACGTCCTCCACTGCAATGACTGGCAGACCGGCATGATGCCGATGCTCCTTGACTGTCACTTCAAGAAGAACGGCTATCACACCAATGTCCAGACGGTCTACACGATACACAACCTCAAGTATCAGGGCGTCCATTCCATCGACGTCGTAAGAGAGATGTTGGATCTCCCGGACGATTACCTGAGAGAGGATTTCTGCATCAAGGATAAGGCCATCAACTTCATGAAGGCCGGTATCGTTTTCTCGAATTCCGTAACGACCGTATCTCCAACATATGCTTATGAGATCATGACCGATTACTACGGCGAAGGTCTCAACTACACACTGCAGAAGTATGCGTATAAGGTATCCGGCATCATCAACGGAATGAACGATCTCGAATACGATCCTTCCAAGGACGAGAAGATCCCGATGAAGTATTCCGTAAAGAATTACAAGGAAGGCAAGGCTGCCTGCAAGAAGTCACTTCAGGAACAGCTCAGCCTCGAAGTTAATCCCCGTGCGCCTCTTTGCGCAATGATCTCAAGACTTGTAGACCAGAAGGGCTTGGATCTCCTGCTCTATGTTTTGGAAGAAATGCTCTATGACGGCATGCAGGTCGTTATCCTCGGTACGGGCGATCCTTATTACGAGAGAGCTCTCGTTGATATCGCCAACCGCAACCAGGGCAAGATGTGCGCATGCATCGATTTCGACAGCGGACTTGCACATACGATCTATGCTGCATCCGACATCTTCCTTATGCCGAGTATCTTTGAGCCATGCGGCCTCTCGCAGCTCTGCTCGATGGCATACGGCTCCGTACCTGTAGTAAGAGAGACGGGCGGCCTTAAGGACACCGTAACGCCTTACAACGAGTACACGGGCGAGGGCAACGGCTTCTCGTTCGCTAACATCAACGCTCATGAGTTCCTTTTCGTTACCAAGTACGCTGCTGACATTTACCGTCACAAGCCGGAGGTATGGGACAAGCTCATCGAGACAGGCATGAAGGGTGATTACTCCTGGAAGAAGAGCGCAGGCGAGTATGCAGGTCTGTATTCACTTATCACGGGCATCCCGAGGATCGAAGAAAAGCCTGCCGAAGCTCCCGTAAAGGAAGAGAAGAAGGAAGCTCCCGAGAAGAAGGCTGAGGCAAAGAAGCCCGTCGAAAAGAAGGCGGCTGCCAAGAAAGCTCCTGCTAAAAAGGCTCCCGCAAAGAAGACCGAAGCTAAGAAGCCTGCAGCAAAAAAGGCTCCTGCCAAGGCCGAAGAAAAGAAGCCTGAAGCAAAGGCTGATGACAAGGAGAAGAAAGCTTGATGCCTTCAGAGAAGACTCAGCATGAATTAAACGGATCAAATAAGGCGCGGTGCATTCATGCATCGCGCCTTCCTGAGTACAGGCAGCCGTTCGGTGCAAGACCGTGCGCTTCTGATGTGGAGATCTTTTTTGACTGCTACAAGGAAGCGACAAACGTCACGTTCTGCTATACATACGGCCTGTACGATTTCTCATATCACGAAGAACCGATGTATTCGGTATCCGGCCTGGGAAGATACCGCGTAGGACTGATGCTCCCCAATGAGCCGTCGATACTTTTTTACTGGTTCAGATTTAACTGCCCAGGCGATCTGGAAGATCTGCCAGAGCATTTCAAGAATAAGGGCGACGGCTCTGCGCCTTTGATCACGCTCTACTACGGGGCGGCTCTTGATCTGGCTGACGGTGAGGGCACTTTGTACGATTGCCCGCCGAGAGTCGGTGCTGACGAAGACAAGTATCCTTATGCTTTCCAGATCACGGTATATAACAAGGATTTCAGGACGCCTGACTTCCTTAAGGGCGCCATGATGTATCAGATCTTTCCCGACAGGTTCTCAAGAGATTCTTCTTTTGACTTCGAGAGAATGACAAGTCTCGATCCGAGGGAAGAGAGGATCTATCACGAGGACTGGAATGAGGACGTAGATACAAAGGGTAAGCCCGAGACAGGATACCTTGCCTGCGATTTCTACGGCGGAAGCCTTAAGGGCATTGAAGAAAAGCTCGATTACATCAAAGAGCTCGGTATCAATGTCTTATACCTGAACCCTATTTTCGAGGCCAGATCATCGCACAGATATGACACGGCCGATTATCTTAATGTCGATCCCATCCTGGGCGGCACGACTGCTTTCTTAAGCCTTCAGAACGCGTGCAAAGAGCGCGGCATTAAGATCATCTTAGACGGCGTATTCAGCCACACAGGCGCTGACTCGAGATATTTCAACAAGTTTGACAGATATGACGGCGTAGGCGCTTACAAGGCCTTCAGAGACGGCGAGGAGAGCCGTTACCGCTCCTGGTATAACTTCTTCCGCAACGAAGACGGCTCCGTAGGATACAGATCCTGGTGGGGATTCCCGGATCTGCCTGATGTCAACGAGAATGACCTGTCTTACAGGAACTTCATTTTCGGCAAGGACGGAGTGGTAGATACCTGGACTTCCAGAGGCGCTTCAGGCTTCAGGCTCGACGTCTCAGACGAGCTCCCGGACAGCTTTATCAGGCAGATGAGAACTACCGTTAAGGAAAAGCTCGGTGATGAAGGCGCCGTTATCGGTGAAGTATGGGAAGATGCTTCCAATAAGTGCAGTTACGGTTCGTACCGTGACTTTATGCTCGGCAATACGCACGATTCCGTTATGGGATATACGTTCAGGCATATCCTGCTTGATTTCCTCTGCGGATATATCGATGCCAATATAGCTGACGCAAGGTTTGAAGGATACCGCGAGCGCTATCCGATGGAAGCATATTATTCCATGATGAACCTTGTGTCTTCACACGATGTTCCGAGGATCATGACGGCGCTGTCCAAGCCCTGCGATACTGATGACAGGGATATCCAGCGCGGCTTCAAGGTCTCATCCCGGGACATTGACCGGATATCTGCCCTTGCCAAGATGGCTTTTGCGTTCCAGACATGCTATATCGGTACTTCGTGCATCTACTACGGCGACGAGATCCTCATGGAAGGATATAAGGATCCCTTCAACAGAAGGACATATCCCTGGCACAAGACCGGCTTAAGGCAGCAGGAATCATTCGTTTTCTTCAAGCGCATTGCGGGCTTAAGGTCAGTGAACCAGTGTCTCAAGACCGGTTTCTATAAGACACTTATGGCTGAAGGCGGATCTTTTGCCATCGCAAGATACTTAAAGGAAGGCAAAGATGCTTTCGGAAGGGAAGCTTCAGGGTCTAAGGGAATCGTGCTCGTCATGAACCGTTCGGCTGAGCCGCTCTTTGTCGATGTCCGCGAAAACTACGGCGCTTACACATGCGTCCGCACAGGTGATGACGAGGCAAGACCTCCTTTGTCTGAACAGCTTATCGTCGGAGGAGTCACGGGAGGAGTAAAAAAGCTCGGTATCAAGCCGTATTCAACGGTTTTCCTGGTGTACTGAGAGGCTTAGGCAAGGCGCCTTGAAATTGCTTCAATAACTCACTTAAATTTTATATTGATTTTTTAAAAGATTGTTATAATTGAAGTGCCGGCAAGTAGTCGGCATTTCTACTTTTATTGAAAGGTATCGCGCAAATGAAGCATTCCGGCGTTTTTGACAGGTTTAAGCTGCGTGTGGCGGCAGCCGCCGTTCTTGCCCTGTCTATTGTCATGGCCGGCTGCGCAGGTGATACATCCGGGTCTGTGACGAGCGAGGGCACTGAGATCGAGCAGTCCGCACATACAACGATCGTCCTCGAGACTGTCGCGACGGAACAGCCTGTTACCAACACGCCTACACCTTCGCCCACACCCATACCTACGCTTACACCCGAACAGCGCACGGTCACTGTTTCTTTTGCCGGCGACTGCACACTGACGCAGGATTACAGGGCTTCGGTCAATAAGTTCGATGCTACGGTCGGCGATGACATGGAGTACTGCTTCAAGAACTGCATGGATCTTTTCCAGAACGATGACATGACGCTCGTAAACCTTGAGAACCCTGTAACAGACAGGACGAGCCATAAGAATAACCAGTATATCTTCAGAATGAAGCCCGAGAACCTGGAGATGCTTACTGTCGCAGGTATCGAGTCGGTCAATATCGCCAATAACCACACCATGGATTTCCTTCAGGAAGGCCTTGAGGATACGAGAAAGAATCTCGATGATCACAACATCATCTGGAGCGACGATAAGAACGGCGCGATCTTTACCACTTCACGCGGCATCAAGATCGGAATGGTCGGCCTCGGCAATGACACCAGCGCTTCCCAGGTCTATAAGATCATCGACAAGTTAAGGGAAGACGGAGCTGCCATCGTTATCGCTTCCTGCCATTTCGGCCAGGAAGGCGTCTACGAGCCTACTGACAGACAGAAGAAAGTAGCCCATGAGCTCATCGATTACGGCGTTGATATCGTTGTCGGAACACACCCGCACCGTCTCCAGCCGATCGAAAAGTACAACGGCCATTACATCTTCTATTCGCTCTCGAACTTTTGTTTTGGTGGAAATTACTCATTATCAGACCCCGATTCTGTAATAATTCAATGCGATTTTATTATGGACGGTTCGGGTACTAAATGCGTAGACTATAGACTGAGGATTTATCCTTATTCTCAGACTTCAACAAGACCCGGAAACGACTTCTGCCCGAAGCCTTACGCTTGGGAATCGGAAGAGTATTTCAGGGTCATGTCGCGCCTTAACTGGGCGCAGGGCGACGAGTAACGCCGGTAATATTTTTAAAGGCAGGTGCAGGTTATGGCTGACAACAAAGTTCTCGTAGTAATGGGTTCCGATTCTGATTTCCCCGTAATGGAAGGCTGCTTTAAGATGCTTAACAAATTCGGTGTCGGATTTAAGGCAACAGTAGCTTCTGCTCACAGAACACCTGACAAGGCCATGGCTCTTGCAAGAGGCGCGGAAGCAGAAGGATATAAGGTCATTATCGCAGCTGCAGGCCTCGCAGCACACTTAGGCGGCGTTCTTGCTGCCAACACCGCACTCCCGGTTATCGGAGTCCCCTGTAAGGGCGGCGCTCTTGCAGGCGTAGATGCTCTCTATGCGACAGTTCAGATGCCTACGGGCATTCCCGTAGCGACAGTTGCGATCGACGGCGGATCAAATGCCGCTATCCTCGCTTGCCAGATGCTCGCCATAAGCGATCCTGAACTCATGCAGAAGATCAAGGACTACAAGGCAAGCCTCGCTTCTTCGGTAGAGGAGAGAGATGCAAGACTTCAGCAGAAGATCGCTGAGATGAATTAAGCGTTTTTTGGACTTCGTGTCCATCAACATAGAACAATTTAAGCAAAGGACGGAGAAGAGGTAAATGAGCGGAGTTTTCGGATGTTATGACATCAAGGGAAGTAAACAGGATGTAACGAGAGATACTTACTACGGTATTTTCTCCTTGCAGCACAGAGGACAGGAATCATGCGGTATCGCAGTTAACGACGATGGTTCTTTCCTGGTACATAAGGCTTCCGGTCTTGTTACCGATGTTTTCGATGAGGTTACTTTATCAGCACTTGCAGGAACATGTGCGATCGGACACACAAGAGGCGGCTCACCCAGAGAGAACGGCACTGATGCCATCCAGCCTATCTCCATCAAGTCCCGCGTAGGCAATATCGCGCTTACTTCTGATTCGGTCATCATGAATGCCAACAAGATCAGAGACGGTCTTAAGGACCAGGGCGCTATCTTCCAGACAAATACAGATTCAGAGATCATCCTCTCACTGTTCTCGAGAAACAGGATCAGAACAGAGGACTGCGAGCACGCTATCCTTGAGACGATGAAAGAGATCCACGGCGTATATGCCATGGTATTCATGACAGAAGACAAGCTCATCGGCGTCAGAGACCCCTACGGAATCAGACCTTTGATCCTCGGCAAGCTCGGCGACAAGTATTACATCTCTTCCGAATCCTGCGCTCTTGACGCTATCGGCTGCGAGATCGTAAGAGACTTCCTGCCCGGTGAGATCATCACGATCTCCAAGGACGGCATGAGCTCCATCCTTTACGACGAAGCAGTTGAGAAGAAGGACGCCAAGGTATGCGTTTTCGAGTACGTTTACGTTGCAAGACCTGACTCCGTTATCGATAAGATGTCCATCTTCGATTCAAGATACAGAGTAGGTATGGCCCTCGCGAAAGAGAGCCCTGCAGACGTTGATCTCGTCATCGGCGCACCTGACTCCGGTAACGCAGCAGCAGAAGGCTTCGCAGCAGGCATGGGCATCCGGTACGGCGCAGGACTTCTCAAGAACAGATATGTCGGCAGAACGTTCATCAAGAGCACACAGCAGCAGAGAGAACTCGCTGTAAGAATGAAGTTCGCTGCTCTTAAGACAGCCATCAAGGACAAGAAGATCGCCATCGTTGACGACTCACTTGTAAGAGGTACTACGACAAAGCACATCATCTCATTCTTAAGAGAGAATGGTGCATCTGAAGTACACGTAAGACTCGCTTCTCCGCCGGTTAAGTTCGGATGCTGCTACGGCGTAAACGCTTCATCTGAGACAGAGCTTCCCGCAAGCACAAAGTCGATCGAAGAGATCCGCGAAATGATCGGCGCTGATTCACTCGCATATATCAGCCTCGAATCCTTGAGAGCTTCTCTCAACACCATTGATTGCGACGTTTGCTCCGCATGCTTCGACGGCAACTTCATTGCAGGCAAGCCTGAGGACGATGAAGAGAGCATTCATAAAGTGAAATATAATTAATGTTTCGCGTGCTTGGGTCCTCCGCGCGAACGGAGTTCGCTTGTGCGGAAAAGCACGCTCAACATAATTATATTTCCGGCTATCGTAAAGATTACAGGAGACTACTTTAATGAAGATTGCAGTATTTGTATCAGGTGGCGGAACAAATCTCCAGGCCATCATCGACAATACCAAGGATGGTATCCTTAAGGATATTGAAATTGTTCTCGTGCTGTCATCTTCAAAGGATGCTTATGCTCTTGAGAGAGCAGCTGATAACGGCATTAAGTCCGTTGTTGTTTCCAAGAAAGATTATGATTCCATTGAAGCCTGGGACGAAGCAGTCGTTTCAGCTGTAGACGAATCCGGCGCAGAGCTTATCGTTCTTGCCGGATATCTGTCTTTGATGGGACCTAAGATCGTATCAAAGTATTCCAACCGCATCATCAATATCCATCCGGCGCTTATTCCTTCTTTCTGCGGAGCAGGCATGTATGGCATCAGGCCTCACAAGGCTGCTCTTGCAAAGGGCGTTAAGGTATCAGGCGCTACGGTACACTTCGTAAACGAGAATTACGATGAAGGCCCGATCCTTTTGCAGAAGGCTGTAGACGTATTGCCTGACGATACTCCGGAGACTTTGCAGAGAAGGATAATGGAGCAATGCGAGTGGAAGATCCTGCCGCAGGCCATAAGGCTTATCGCAGACGGCAAAGTAGTAATTGAGAATAACATTTGCTACGTCAGATAATTCGTTATTAAAATTTGGAGGTGCCATATGATCACACAGAACTTAAGCCAGATCCTTAAAGAGAACGCTTATCCCGGAAGAGGAATCGTTATCGGTAAGTCCGATGACGGCAAGTATGCAGTAACTGCTTACTTCATCATGGGAAGAAGCGTTAACTCAAGAAACAGAGTATTTACTGCTACTGAAGACGGAATCAAGACAGAGGCTTTCGATCCTTCGCTTCTTACTGATCCGCACCTCATCATTTATTCACCCGTAAGAGTCCTTGGCAACAAGACTATCGTTACAAACGGTGATCAGACAGACACTATCTATGAGCTCATGGACAAGCAGATGACTTTCGAGCAGTCCTTGAGAGGCAGAGAGTTCGAAGACGACGCTCCGAACTATACTCCGAGAATCTCCGGCATCATGCACGTTGAGAACGGCACATACAATTACGCTATGTCCATCCTCAAGAGCGATGACGGCGATCCGGCTTCCTGCGAGCGTCACACATTCACATACACAAATCCCAAGGCGGGAATCGGCAGATTCATCCACACATACATGGGTGACGGCAGCCCGCTTCCTTCATTCGAAGGCGAGCCTGAGAAGGTTGAGCTCAAGGGTGATATCGACACATTCACAAACGAAGTCTGGACAAGCCTTAACGAAGACAACAAGGTCTCTCTCTTCGTACGCTACATCGACATCGCTACAGGCGCAGTAGAGACAAGAATCGTAAACAAGAACGTTTAATTTTCGAAAATAAGGAGAATAACAATGTCTAACGAGATGCAACTCAAGTACGGATGCAACCCTAACCAGAAGCCTTCCAGAATCTTCATGAAGGACGGCTCTGAACTTCCCATCGAAGTTCTTAACGGAAAGCCCGGTTATATCAACCTTTTGGACGCTTTCAACGGCTGGCAGCTTGTTAAGGAATTAAAGGAAGCAACAGGTCTTCCCGCAGCAACTTCTTTCAAGCACGTTTCACCTGCAGGCGCTGCAGTAGGCAAGCCCCTTTCTGAGACAGAAGCAAAGATCTACTTCGTAGACGATCTTGGTGATCTTTCTCCCATCGCTTGCGCTTACGCAAGAGCAAGAGGCGCTGACAGAATGTCTTCTTACGGTGACTTCACAGCACTTTCTGATACATGCGACGCCATCACAGCTACAATGCTCGCAAGAGAAGTATCTGACGGCATCATCGCTCCCGATTACACACCCGAAGCTCTCGAGATCCTTAAGACAAAGAGAAAGGGCACATATAACGTAATCAAGATCGACGCTTCTTATAAGCCCGCTCCGATCGAGACAAAGGATGTCTTCGGCGTTACTTTCGAGCAGGGAAGAAACGAGTTCGAGATCAACCACGCTCTCCTCGACAATATCGTTACAGATAACAAGGACATCCCTGAGGATAAGAAGATCGACCTCCTGATCTCTCTCATCACACTTAAGTACACACAGTCCAACTCCGTCTGCTACGTTAAGGACGGTCAGGCAATCGGTATCGGCGCAGGCCAGCAGTCCAGAATCCACTGCACAAGACTCGCAGGCAACAAGGCTGACAACTGGTGGCTCAGACAGAGCCCTCAGGTATTGGGGCTCCAGTTCGTTGACGACATCCGCCGTCCCGACAGAGACAACGCTATCGACGTTTACATCTCTGACGAGTATGAGGACGTTCTCGCAGAAGGCACATGGCAGAACATCTTCAAGGTAAAGCCTGAAGTATTCACAAGAGAAGAGAAGAAGGCTTGGCTTGCTAAGAACGACAACGTTGCACTCGGCTCTGATGCTTTCTTCCCCTTCGGTGACAACATCGAGCGTGCTCACAAGAGCGGCGTTAAGTACATCGCAGAACCCGGCGGATCTATCCGTGACGATCATGTCATCATGACATGCAACAAGTACGGCATCGCAATGGCGTTCACTGGAATGAGACTGTTCCACCATTAATAAAGTTTACTAACACCTCCGACGGCATCAGGCCTTCGGAGGTGTATTGTTTGTATACATATGAAAAGGGAGAAAAGTTATGGAAGAAGAAAACAAGATTACTGAAGCGACCGCAAATACCGAAGCAGCTGCTGAGCTTCCGGCACCCGAGGCAGTCACCGAACAGGCTCCTGCTACAGAGCCCGAAAAGGTAGTTGAAGCAGAGAAAGCTCCCGCAAAGGAGCCCGAAAAGGTTGTTGAAGCAGAGAAAGCTCCCGCAAAGGAGCCTGTCAAAAAAGCAGAGGCCAATAAGACCAAAGGCGGAAAGTATGATGATTACACTGACCACGATCTCCTGGTCGAGCTGATCAAGCAGCAGAAGAAGTCTGCGAAAAGAACAGGACTTGTGGCTATTGCAATGGGCGCTATCGCTCTGGTATTTATCGTCTCAGCTGCGTTGATCGTACCTAGGGTCGTTTCCACTTTAGCAACTGCGGAAGATACTCTTGATGAAGCATCTGATCTTATCAATGACTTAAAAGGCTCGCTCGACGGCATGAACGGCATGATCAATAACGTCGACACAGTCCTTTCCGACAATACGGATGCTTTGTCCCAGGCAGTCACGAAAATAAGCAGTATCGACGTTAACGGCCTTAACCAGTCGATCAATGAGCTTAACGAGGCGGTCTCTAATTTGAACAAAGCTGTCAACAGAGCCACCGCGCCCCAGGCGTAACCCGCCGGTTATTTCCTCGAGACCAAAAATAAAACAAACCTTTGTATGGGTTAAAGCAACTCGACCAAAATTATAACAACCCCCGTATGAGTTAATTGCCGCAGGCAATTACTGTCTGAAATACGGGGGTTGGTTATTATTTTGGAGCCAAAGGCGGGAATCGAACCCGCGACCTATTCATTACGAGTGAATTGCTCTACCCCTGAGCCACTTTGGCGTGCCCTAAAAATATACCCATTTGGTACCTAAGTGTCAAGGTGGAGTGGTTTTTGTGTTGGCCGTGCGTCAAACGTGCGTAAAATGAGCCCAATCACGCACGGATTTACGCAAATAGTGCCAAACTAGCGTGAAACTGTGCGTAAATACACCATTTTCGCGCACGAATTGCGCACTCTGTTACCGTGGCATTTTTAAAATATTTTTATTAAGAATGATATAATCATTTTATCGGAGGATTAATAGATGCAGGCCCTCAGCAATTGGAAGAAAATAACCGGCATTTTGTTGTGCGCGTCTTTGACGGGCGTGCTCTTTTCGGCCTGCAAAAAGGGTGATGACACTTTTCCTTCGATCGATTACGAAGCTGAACCCTCCGGACAGTCCGAGGTGTCTGAAGAGACGCACGTATCATCTCCCGGAAACGAGATCCGCGAGCTTACTGTGGCACTTCCTTATTCAGATGAGACCATAAGTTGCCTTGCTTCCATGTTCTATTGCAAGAATAACGGCATTTGGGACAGCACCGAGACAGGCCTTACGGTAGATATCGATTATCTTTCATCTGTTGCTACTAATTACGTTATAGTCAACGAGGGCTGCGAGAGTACCGGTGCTTCTCTGGAGACCGTCAGGTCATGGAAGAATAATGCTCCCGATCTTTTCCTTGCCCAGGACAGCGAGGCTGTGTGGAAGGACGGCAAGGCGGCAGAGCTTAATGCTTATCTTTCTGATAACGCTTATCTCAACAGCCAGCAGATCTATGCCGGAGCTCTGTCATGTGATTCGGATAACGGAGTTTTTTATGCACTTCCGCATTTCTGTTCGGCTGAGATCCTTATGGGCAGCTATGAGTTTATTCCCACGGACGGCGGAAAGCTTCAGACTAAGAACACCACTGAAGATCTGAGAGAATATCTTGAGCAGATCAGGGAAGAGTATTCTTCATGTGCAGGTTTTGCATCAGCTTATGAGCTGATCCCTTATCTGGGCGCGGCATTTAATGACGATGTGCCTGCGTCTTATATGCTTTACGACGAGTATTCCAAAAACCGCGAAAAGGCTGCGGGTATTATCGATGACGCTACTGATTACGTCAGAGACTTCTACGATGATTCGCTGGCACATGACCAGATAGGCGGCGCGGATCCTGTTTATTCCAGAACGGCTGCTCTTTGGGCAGATTCTTCTGCAAATGTGAGGGCATGGTCAGAGTACTATCCTAACGGCCTTTATCTTTTGCATCTGCCTTGTAACGATGCTTCCAATGCAGGTGTTCCTTACATAAGCACATATTCTTTGTGTGTATCGAAAAGTTCTGCAGAAAAGGAGTTTGCTTCTGAGTTTGCGGCATTTATCTCATATGATCCTGATGCCCAGCTCCTTTTGTACAGGCTTGAGGATATGAGCGGACTTATGCCTCTTGCGAGAAATGAGGCTGTATGGGACCTGATCTCCGAAGATGAGCTTTTCGGGCATATGGCATCAGACTTCAGGCAGACCATGGATAATGCGGTATATTGCCCGGCTTCTTATGATAATCCGGTGTACATGAACACCAATGAATATTTGGCAGAGTTTGTTAAGGGAAACGATGAGTTTGATCCGGAGAAATGCTATGGCTGACAAGATCGATCTTCGCAAGATTCATATCGGTGACAGCTCCGAGCTTCGCAAGAGAGGCCTGATGGAAGGTACCATCAAGTACATTGAAGACGACATCAGATCACTCGGTACGGGAAGCCAGGGAGAGGCAATGCTCGCCATCAAGGGCGGTGTCATCTATGCTTTCATCAAGCTGTTCAGACCTGACAGAAAGATGTGCAGAGCTCATATCGAGTTCGTCTTTACGAGCGACGCGAATGCCGATACACAGAGCGGTGTCGTTGATGAGGTCTTAAGATACTGTTTCCTCACTGAGTACTATCACAAGGTAACGGTCATCTGCAATCATGGCAACGAAGGCCTCGAGCGCATCCTGACAGGCGCAGGATTCCTTCAGGAAGCTGTCTTAAGGGATGAGGTCAGGGGAAAGAACGGGTTCGAAGATGCAGGCCTTTATGCGATGCTTTCTTATGAGTACCCGAAATACAACATCTGCTTTGTGCCGTTTGAGCGCGGAGTCGCTATGGTAAGCGGCGGTAAGGACTTCATTGATTCAGTAAAGCTTTTCCACTATGGTCAGAAGACAGAGGATCCGTTTGCTGATAATATCGCAGGTGCTTTGGGCCTTTTGGACGGCAACGGCGGACTTAAGCGCAACGATGACGGCATTTATAACCTTGACGAAGACCAGCTTAAATATCTGCCGGATGAGCTTGCCAAGGCTTACACTGAGCTAAGAGAATATTTCGACAGCATGAGAGCCGGCTTTGATATCAATGTCAGCTTCAGCATCGGAACGCCATTCCAGAAGAAGGTATGGAATGCTCTTAATACGATCCCATACGGCGGCACGGCAAGCTACGAGGACATCGCTCTTATTCTTACTGACGGCAATATCAAAGAAGCCAGGAAGATCACCAGAGCCGTGGGCAGTGCCTGCTCAGATAACCCGGTAGCCGTAGTCGTACCCTGTCACCGCGTAATCGGTAAGGACGGCAGCATTGTAGGCTATTCCGCCGGTATCGATATAAAAGACTATCTGCTCTTGCATGAGAGCTTTACGGCGGTAACACCGCTTATATCCAAGGAGGGATAATTATGGCAAAACACGATAAGATCGATGTCGGGGTATCCACGATCCTTAACCCCGTACCTGTTGTTATGGTATCTTCCGCAGGCAAGGAGCCTGAGACTGAGTTCGGGCGCCCGAATATCATGACGGCCGCTTGGGCAGGCACCATCAATTCCGAGCCGCCCATGCTCTCTGTCAGCATCCGTAAATCAAGACACACCCATAAGCTCATCACCGAGACGGGCGAGTTTGTCGTAAACCTCGTATCCAAGTCTTTGTGCAAGGCCTGTGATTACTGCGGCGTAAGAGGCGGCGAAAAGGAAGACAAGTTCAAGTCCTGCTCTCTGACACCCGTTAAGGCTGAAGGCCTGGAATATGCTTATGCCATCAAGGAAGCTCCGGTATCCATATCATGCGTTGTTAAGAGCGTTCAGGAACTGGGCTCTCACGATATGTTCATCGCCGAGATCAAGGCTGTAACGGCTGATTCTTATCTCCTCGACGACAACGGCAAGCTCTGTCTGGAGAATGCAAGGCTTGTAGCTTACAACCACGGAGAGTACTATCTCTTAGGCGAGAAACTTGGCTTTTTCGGTTATTCCGTAGCACCGGAAGATATCATCAGGAAAAGAATGGGCAAGGATAAGAAGAAATGAAGTTCAAAGGGATAAAGAAAGTTCACGAAGGCCGTTTTATTACTTCATACAATGCTGAATACGAGACGGAGCTTGGCAACCGCAAGATATATGAGATGATCTCAAGAGATAAGAGTATTACTTCTCTTGAAGACATTCAGCGCGAGAAATGTGATGCCGTTGTTCTGATAATAACTTCACCCGACGGTAGCAAACTCCTTCTTAACAAAGAGTTCAGAATGGCTGTCGGAGGTATTGCCGTTAATTTCCCGGCGGGACTTATCGATGAAGGTGAGACAGCGGAGACGGCAGCAGCCAGAGAGCTTTGGGAAGAGACCGGGTTGAAGCTTGTCTCCATTGAAGAAGTACTTCCGTTGAGCTTATCAGCTGTAGGAATCACAAATGAGAAGTCATGCTGTGTTATCGGTACTGCTGACGGTGAGTTCGCTCCGAGCACTTCAGATGAAGAGGAGATCGAGGCACGCTGGTATACCAAAGACGAAGTCAAAGAGCTTCTTAAGTGCAATAATCTTTCCGCAAGAACTCAGGCATATTGTTATTGGTGGGTGAAGAGTTGAACAAAAGTCTGCATAGCTTCGAGTTAGCTGGTCGCATGAACATAATCGTTTACATTGGTTGATGAGATTTTGGAAAAAAACGCAACCTGATTTTTGAATATATTTATGCGGTGGTCATAATCATGGTCATCGATGACCATTGTTCTTCTGTTATTGGTTGTATGACCAGTCTCTTTCCATATGACTCGTTTTTTTTACCGATGTTTGTGTTTTCTTCCGGGTATTTCTATAAGCAGACAGGATTAATAGACGGAATTTTGCACAAAGTAAAGAAACTGTACATTCCATACTTAATATGGAATGTTGTTGCTGTTATATTTACGCTCTTTCTTGATTGGGCATTTAAACTTAATTGGCTTGACAGTTTCTCATTTGACAGTGTTTTAGCGACGCTGATATGTTATCCTTTTTCTCCGTTAAATGAGCCTTCATGGTTCATAGTAATGCTCTTTGAAGTAAGCATTACATATCTGTTTTTGCGCAGATTGATCAAATCAACCCCTGTTGCTGATACGGTGTTAACCGTTGTGTTGACTCTTATAGGGTTTGCGGTTACTTACAGGTGTTCACATAGTATGCCGCAATCAATTACCGAAGTTTGTATATTAAGAATGTTCTTCTATTTGCAGTTTTATAACCTTGGTTACATGTTTAAGCGGTATTGGGAAACATTGCTCAATAAGATAAACGGGGTTTTAGTCTGTGCGGTATGTATAGGGATCAACCTGATACTTGTTACTTTAAAATGTCCTATTGTTATTACTGCAGCGGCATATATGACGAGAATTCATTCTACTTTTCTCCCCTTACTCACGGCAATAACAGGAATTGTCTTTTATTACGAAGTAATGAAGTTTCTATCCGGAAAGATTGGTGAGATCAAGATTATCTCCATAGTCTCAAAGCAGACATTGCTGATAATGGAAACACATATGTTTTTCCTGAACATTCCGAATTTTATTTTCTATGTGTTGATTAAGATGAATGTAATAACTTACAGTGGTTTTGACGTGGAAGCCTTTGTTGACAGTCCTTGGTATAGCCTCGCTTCAAACAGCGGGTTAATCAGCTTCTTCTCGGGAGTAGCGTTAAGCATTCTGTCAGCATACCTTGTGAACAAATATAAAGAAAAAAGAATGACGGCAAAAATTTAAGTTTCAACAACTGACAAGTAAAAATACTTGACACACCCGTTTACCTTTGTTATTATGTGCAGGCTTGATATTAGGAGGCTTGCCTTTAAATGCGTGAAAAGTCAGTAAGAACAGACCTTTTGCTCGATTTCTACGGCAATCTTCTCACGCCCAAGATGAGGCGCACCTGTGAGAGCTACTATAACGATGACCTTTCTTTGGCAGAGATCGCCGAAGCGGAGGGTATCTCAAGACAGGGCGTTCATGACACGGTCAAGAGGGCGGAAAAGCAGCTTGAAGAGTACGAAGAGAAGTTAGGACTCTTGGGACTTTTCGAGAAACAACAGGCAAAAGCTAAGAAGGCTCTGGCGCACATTAACAGCGGTGATACCGGCAAGGCTGCAAAAGAGCTTGAAGAATTGATAGAGGAAATGTAAGAAAGTGTTTGAGAGCTTATCACAAAAGCTTCAGAATATAACCTCAAAGATGCGCGGCAAAGCCCGCGTAAGCGAGAGCGACATCAAGGAGATGATGCGTGAGATCCGCATGGCTCTTCTCGAGGCTGACGTTAACTACAGTGTAGTTAAGGAATTCGTCGCTGACATGTCTGAGAAGTGCAAGGGCGTTGATGTCCAGGGCTCATTTACTCCCGGCCAGCAGATAGTAAAGATCGTCAGAGATTCATTAACTGAACTTTTAGGCGGAGAAGATGGCGAAGACAGGCTCAACGCCGATTCATCCGGATTTAATATCATCATCCTTTACGGTCTCCAGGGTGCAGGTAAGACCACCACGGCTGCAAAGCTCGCCAAGCTCCTCAAGGAGAACGGCAAGAAGCCTATGGTCGTATCCGTCGACGTTCACAGACCCGCTGCTGCACAGCAGCTCAAGGTATTGAGCGACAGCGTAGGCGTCGACTGCTATATCGATCCCGAGGAGAAGGATGCAGTTAAGATCGCAAAAGACGGTGAAGGCAGAGCAAGATACATGCTTTGCAATTACCTCATCATCGATACCGCAGGTCGTACGGTTGCTGATGAAGAGCTCATGGAAGAGCTCCGTGATATCGCAGCAGCGGTCAATCCTACGGAGAAGCTCCTCGTAGTCGATGCAATGATCGGTCAGGAAGCCGTTAACGTTGCGCAGCTCTTCGAGCAGAACATCGGCATGGACGGCTTCATCATGACAAAGCTCGACGGTGACGCAAGAGGCGGTGCCGCGCTTTCGATCCGTAAACTTACAAGCAAGCCTATCAAGTACATCTGTACAGGCGAGAAGGTAGATGCTATCGAGAAGTTCTATCCTCAGCGTATGGCTGACAGGATCCTCGGCATGGGCGATGTCGTAAGCCTTATCGAAAAGGCACAGCAGAGCATCGACGAGGAAGAAGCCCGCAAGACGATGGAACGCATGATGGGCAGCCATTTTAACCTCGATGACCTTTATGCCCAGTATGCACAGATGAAGAAGATGGGATCTCTCAAAGATCTCGTCGGCATGATGCCCGGCGCCGCAGGCAAGGTCAACGAGGATGATCTTGATGACAAGATCGTCGACAGACAGATGGCTATCATCACATCCATGACCAAGAAGGAGAGAAGGAATCCTTCGATCCTCAATGCCAGCAGAAGAAAGAGGATCGCTGCAGGCGCAGGCGTACAGGTATCTGACGTTAATAAGCTCATCACACAGTATGAGCAGACAGCAAAGCTCATGAAGACGTTCTCGAACGGCAAGGGCGGATTCAAGATGCCTAAGGGTTTTGCAAAGCAGGCAGCCAAGATGGGCCTTTCAGGCGGAATGGGCGGCATGGGAGGCTTAGGCAATATGGGCGGAATGGGCAGCGGGATCCCCAAGGGATTAGGAAGCCTTTCAGCTCCCAAGGAAGACATAGGCGATTATTCCGCGGCAGCTCCCACGGGAAGACGCGACCGCAAGAAGAAGCGCAAGGGCAGAAGATAAAGTCGATCCCGTCATTTATATGGCGATGATTATATAAAAAACAAAAAATATTTTTTTGGAGGAAACAAAAATGGCAGTAAAAATTCGTTTAAGAAGAATGGGCAAGAAGAAGGCACCTTTCTATCGTGTAGTAGTAGCTGACGCCAGATATCCTAGAGACGGCCGCTTCATCGAGGAGATCGGTTACTATGATCCCATGAAGGAAACAGACAGCGTTAACATCGATGCAGACGCAGCTAAGAAGTGGATCTCCAACGGAGCTCAGCCCACAGATACAGTAAAGTCTCTTCTTAAGAAGCAGGGCATCATCTGATAAACTTTTATTCAGATGAGAATATTACCCAAATAATAGGAAGGAGAGCTTTATATGGACGATTTGTTGGTTTATATCGCAAGGGAATTAGTAAGTAATCCCGATGAGGTAAACGTTAAGAAGACAGAGCGTGGAAACACTGTTGTTTTCGAGCTGTCCGTTGCTCCCGAAGATACAGGAAAGATCATCGGCAAGAACGGAAAGAGAGCTCAGGCTATCCGTTCGATAATGAAGGCTAAGTACCTCAAGGAAGGTAAGCGCGTTATAGTCGATATAGTAGGCTGATTCTTTTGGATAATCTCATCATTATAGGAAAGATTACCGGCGCGCACGGCGTCCGCGGGGAACTCAAGATATTCCCCCTTACGGACGACCCGCGCCGTTTCCTTAAACTTAAGGAATGTTTTATCTGCGGGCAGAACTTTGAGAAGCCCGAAGCATTAATGTGTTCTTCTGCCAGACTCGACAGGGGAAACGTTCTTGTAAAGTTCGAAGGTGTCCTTGACAGAGACAAGGCAGAGCTCATGCGCGGCAGATTTATTGCCGTCGAGAGAGCCAATGCCGTAAAGCTCAAGAAGGACAGCTATTTCATCACTGACCTCAAAGGTCTTAAAGTCATTGACGACGACAGGGGAGATCTGGGTGTTGTTATCGACTGTTTTGCGACAGGTCCCCAATATACGCTTGAGATAAAGCGCGATAAGAAGAAAAACCTCATGCTCCCGTTCGTCAAAGTATATTGTTACGAAGTCGATATAGAGGCAGGATTTATCAAGTGCCGGTTGCCGGAAGGCCTCTACGAACTGTACGACTGATATTCAAGAAAACAACTGATATGGGACGGCAAGCTTTATGAAGATAGTCTACTTTATGACCCCTGCATACGGCCATGTTTTGCCTGTCCTGCCGATAATAAGAGAGCTCACAAAAAGAGGACATGAAGTCATCTGTTATGCCACGCCGCAGTTTAAGGATTATATCGGATCCTGCGGCTGCCATTACCGTGAGTATGACGAAGAATTCCATAACCTGAAAATAGATGAGATCACGGGCGATCTTTACAGACTTATGGAGACGCTCATAACGCTTAACGAGAAACAATACGATAACTATATTGATGTGGTCAGAAGCGAATCTCCTGATCTTCTGATGTACGATTCGATGCTCTCATTTGCCAAGAATATTGCTTATAAACTGAATATAAAAAGCGTGTGCACCGCCGCAACGATCGGATTTAATCTGCCTGTGTGCATGTTCTCGAATATAGCCACATCAAGTGTTCCTCTCGTGCTTAAGAACGGCAAAGGAATGAGAAGGCTCATCAAACAGGATAAGAAATTCAGAAAAGACAGGGGTCTTGCTAAGTTCAAGCTCATAGATCTTTATATGAATACCGCTGACTGTACTATCGTCATGACACCTTATAAGCTTCAGCCGATGGCATGGACGTTCCCTAAGTCGGTTCATTTCGTTGGTACTACCATAAAAGAGCAGATAGAGATCCTTCACGGCGGCGAATATGGCGATTACGACTGCTATATCTCTATGGGATCGGTTTTCGGGAAGAACGTAAATGAGATGAGAGATTTCTTGGAGTTTCCGGAGATGCGCGAAAAGAAGATCATCATATCAACGCCTGAGACACCTGACTGGATGAAGGGAATGCCCAACGTGCGTGCAGAAAAATGGGTACACAATGTAGATCTTATTCCGAATGTCAAACTCTTCATAAATGTAGGCGGTGTCAGCTCGGTTTATACCGCAATGTATTACGGTGTAAGACAGATATCGATTCCCGCACAGGAAGAAGAGCGTTACAATGCAATTATATTAAAGCGGCACAAAGGCGGCTTCTATCTAAAAAGATACGAAAAGGATAAACTGTTAAAAGCAGTTAAGTCGGCAGATAAGCTGAAGCCGGAGCTGTGTCAGAAGCTGATCCGCGAAGCAGACGGTACCGGGACCGCTGCTGAGCTGATCGAAGGAATGAGCGTAAACTTATGAGTGAGAAAGTCTTGCTTACAGGAGCCACGGGATTTCTCGGAGGCTACGTAATAAAAGAACTGTCGGAGCGCGAAGGCTATGAAGTCATCGCCGTCGGCAGAAATGAGAAGCGCGGCAGGGAGCTTGAAGCATATAAAGGCGTCAGGTTCGTCAAAGCCGATATCACCGATGAAGCAATGCTCGGATCGATCTTCGAAGAAGAGCGGCCCGATTATGTTATCCACACAGGCGCTTTAAGCTCCGCGTGGGGAAAGTACGATGATTTCTATCAGGCAAATGTTAAGTCTACGGTCATCATCGGCGGCCTTTGCATCAAGCACAATATCAAGCGCATGGTATATATCTCTTCTCCGAGTATCTATACAGCAAAGCGCGACAGGCTCGATATTAAGGAAGACGACTTCGATCCTGCCAACAAGCTGAATTTTTACATCAAGACAAAGCTGCTCTCTGAAAAAGAGCTCCACGCGTTGGAAGAAAAAGGTCTTAACCTTACGATCTTAAGACCCAGGGGCCTTATCGGTCCGGGCGATCCGAGCCTTATGCCACGCCTCATGCGCGCCAACGGCAAGATAGGCATTCCGCTTATCCGCAAGGGCAAGATCATCGTAGACATCACATGCGTGCAGAATGTCGCTTATGCATGCTATCTTGCCATGACGACAGCTGATGCAAAGGGCATGACTTTCAACATAACCAACGGTGAGCCTTCGGAGTTTTCAAAGCTTCTTGAATTGTTCTGTACTGAAGCGGGAGAGACCGCAAAGTTCCTTAATCTTCCGTTCGGACTGATGTATGTGATGGCTTCGATTATGGAAGGCATCTATACGATCCTTCCGACAAAAAAGGAACCCGTGCTTACGAGATATACTGTCTGCACGTTGTCGTTCTCGCAGTCACTTGATATAAGCAAAGCAAAGGAGATATTAGGCTACAGCCCCAAGATCTCACTTGCGGAAGGAATTCGTGAATATGGTAAATGGTGGCAGACAAATAAGTAGTGTAACGCTCTATGCCTGCGGAACCTGCAAGAATAATATAGCGTCCGTATTAAAGGGCGAGAAGAAGAAAGAGATAGTCTTTCCTGCGCTCGTCGCGTGTCTTGAACATGAGAAGTCAGGCACTGTCCTCTTTGATACCGGCTACTCGGAAAGGATCTACGGCAACGGCATAGTCTCTAAGATCTATAATCTCCTGAATCCTTCTGACGTAAGGGAAGAAGATACGATCAGCCACAAGATGAAGACTGAAGGCCGCAAGGTAAGCTATATCATCTTAAGCCATCCGCATCCCGATCACATAGGCTGTCTTAAAGACTTCAAAGACTATACTCTGCTTGCTACAGAAGACTGTATCAATGGTCTTAGGAAATCGAAAAATACAGAGCTCGTTTTCCGCAACCAGGTGCCTGATATGACAGGCGGAATTAAGATAAGAAGCCTTGAGCCTCTGACACAAAATGACGGTGAAGCCGGAATGCTCTTAAAGCACTTTACGGAAGTATACGATGTCTTAGGAGACGGAAGCGTATACGGAGTAAGGCTTGACGGTCATACAAAAGGGCAGATGGGCATTTATATCCCTGAGTATAAGCTTTTGCTGGCTGCAGACGCTTCCTGGGGGCATTATTTTGCGGACCGTGTAGATAAGATGAGATTCATGCCAAAGAGGATCCAGAAGGATTACAAGGTCTATAAAGACACCGTAGAGCGCGTTAAGGCTTTCGAGAAGGAGCATCCTGATGTCAGGGTAATCTATTCCCACGAAGAATTCCCGGAGGGCGTCTATGAGCAATAAGATCGATATCCTCAGGACATATCTCAAATACAAGAACATGCGCTTTAAAGACCGCGCGGCGCTTGAGAAATACCAGGAAAAGAAGATAAGCAAACAGCTTGATTTTGTTACTTCGCATTCCAGGCTTTATGAGAAGTATAAGGGCAAGCCGCTATCTGATTATCCTCTTATGGATAAGAAGCAGATGATGGAGCATTTCGATGAGCTCAACACGGTAGGCACGAACCGCGACGAAGCAATGAAGCTTGCGATAGATTCGGAAAGAAGCCGTGATTTCTCCGAAAAGCTCAATCACATTACAGTGGGCCTGAGCTCAGGAACGAGTGATACGAGAGGCATTTTCCTTGTGTCCGATAAAGAGAAGGACACGTGGGCAGGCTATATCCTGTCTAAGGTCTTATACGGATCCATTCTCGGAAAATATGAAGTCGCTTTCTTCATGAGAGCGAATTCGAATCTTTATGAATCAGTAAGTTCATCCAATATTCACTTTGTTTTCTATGACATCTACAAGGATGTTGATGATAATATCAGGAAACTTTTGGAGCAGAAGCCGGATATAATCGTGGGCCAGCCGTCCATTCTTCTGGATCTTTGCCGCGTCGCTAAAAATCTTCATCCGAAGAAGGTCATATCCATAGCCGAAGTTCTTGAAGACCGCGACAGGGAGGAGATCAAGAAAGCATTTAACGTCGATGTGATACATCAGGTCTATCAGTGTACCGAAGGCTGTCTTGCCACGACATGCGAATACGGCACTATCCATCTCAATGAGGATATCGTGCATGTGGAAAAGGAGTATCTGGATGACAGAAGATTCATTCCGGTGATCACCGATTTCACGAGGACTTCGCAGCCGATAATAAGATACCGCTTAAACGATATACTGGTAGAGCGCAAAGAGCCTTGCCCCTGCGGGAGCTGTTTTACCGCGCTCGAAAGGATCGAAGGAAGAGAAGATGATGTATTTGTCTTTGACTGTGAAGAGAATAAGAGTGTAGAAGTATTCCCGGACTTCATAAGAAGGCTTGTCCTTTTCGCAGGCGACGTCAGCGATTACAGGATAGTCCAGACTGAAGACGGAAGCATGGAAGTTTATTGGAATGAGAATGATGCCATGAAGGATAAGTTCATGACCGAGCTTAAGAAAATGGCGTCAGACAGGGGATTTGATTTACCTGAGGTCAAATTTTACACGTATTCATTTGACCGCAGTAAAAAGTTGAAACGTGTGGAATCAAGGAGAAAGAGAAAATGAGAAAAGTAGAGATTATCGGTTATGGTTATTATGTTCCGGAAAATACAGTTGAATTTGACGGACAGATAAGACACAGAGTACCTGAAGGCGGAAATGACACCCAGTTATCAATGGCAGTATCAGCAGCTAAGGCAGCGCTCGAAAAAGCTTCTCTTGATATCACGGATATCGGCTGCATCGTATCTTCCAGTGCCGTCGGCGTACAGCCTATCCCGTGCACGGCAGCTCTGATCCATGAGCAGATCGCGAAGGGCACTGATATTCCGGCAATTGATATTAACAGCACATGCACCAGCTTTGTGTCTGCATTTGATTATGTAAGTTACCTGATCGATGCAGGACGCTATAACAAAGTGCTTCTGGTAGCAAGTGAACTTGCGTCAGTCGGCCTTAACCCTAAGCAGAAGGAAAGCTATGAGCTGTTCGGAGACGGCGCTGCCGCTGTTGTGCTCAGCAGATGCGAGAACGGCGGATCCGGTGTTATCTACGGTAAGCAGGCTACATGGTCTGAAGGTGCTCATGACACTGAGATCAGAGGCGGTCTCACGGGTCTTTACCCTGACAAGTATGTGGAAGCTCCTGAAGAATACTGCTTTGATATGAACGGCCTTAAAGTCTTAAAGCTTGCGGGAAGAAAGCTTCCGAAGTTCTTTGACGCCGTTTTGAAAGAGAGCGGATACACCATGGATAATATCGATATGGTAGTCCCTCATCAGGCCAGCAAAGCTCTCGGAATGATCATGCCTCTCATCGGCGTTCCGAAGAACAAATATATCGACATAGTTCCCGAGTACGGAAATATGGTATCCGTTGCGATACCGCACGCGCTGATCTGGGCCATCGAGAACGGAAAGATCAGGAAAGGCGATACGGTACTTCTCATCGGTACAGCCGCAGGTCTCACTGCGAATGCGCTGCTGTTCAAGTATTGATATATCGCACGGACCTTTTTCGAACTGATCGAAAACTGTCTCAATTTATGTTAATATTTTCTTTGGAATAAGCTCGCGTTTTCGCAGCGTTTTAAGGGAGGATACTAATATGGGAAGAGGCGGCGGAGGTGGTAGTTCTCACCACAGCTCACATTCATCAAGCAGTCATTCACATCATTCGAGCAGCTCGTCGTATCGTTCGTCGAGTTCGTCATCTTCGCATCATTCCGGCGGTTCATATCATTCCGGCAGCAGTTACGGTGGCGGAGGATCAGGCGGCGGATGTCTGTCTACTTTCATAACTCTGTTCATCGTCTTCGGATTTATTGGCTTAGGCTTTTTCTTAGCTGTCTTTAAAGGCGAAGGCGGCGGAAGAGTAGGAGACTTTATAAGACTCGAGAGATCAACTGTACAAAGAGAAGCTTTGCCTGAATCTAAGTGTGATCCCATCGATGAATGGTATAGTGACGACTGGGGCGACTGGATCGACCAGTCAGGCGAAGAGACCGCTCTTGTAGACGGTCTTAAGTACTTCTATGAGAAGACAGGCGTACAGCCTTATCTTTGGATCATGGGCGAAGAAGGCGCAGACTATAAGTCTGAAGGCAGTCTCGAGGAGCTTGCCGAATCCAAGTACATAGAGATGTTCGGTAAAGACGAAGGACACGTCCTCGTTATTTTCCGCGAGTATCCTAATGAATCAGGCAACTATATCTGCGTTGTAACTCCGGGTTATGATGCCGAGACCCAGGTCCTTGACGAAGAGGCAAGAGAGATCCTTTTAGACTGGATCGATTACTATTACACCGATGACAGCCTTAATGAAGGCCGTTTCTTCGAGAAGTCTTTCGAGACTGCAGCAGACAAGATGATGGTCAAGCAGCTGTCCTGGAAGCAGATCGGAGTGATCATTGTGGTCGCTGCTATCGTTGTAGTCGGTATTATCATCACCGCAGGCATCATCAAGAAGCGTAAGGTCGCAGTTGCCAAGCAGAAAGCTAAGCAGGCCCAGGCTGAGAAGGATAAGAAGCAGATCGAATTCAACCAGCAGAAGTACAACGATGCTCTCGAAAAGGAGTATGTATCCGTCGAGTGTCCCAACTGCGGCTCTGCAGGCAACAAGATCCGTAAGGGCACGGTAGCTTACTGCCAGTTCTGCGGTTCTGCCATCAGCGTAGACATGATCGGCCAGGCCTTTATCGGCGATATCTTCTCGCAGCAGCAGGCACAGCCTCAGCAGCAGGCATACCAGCAGGCTCCCGCTTATCAGCAGACACCGGCATACCAGCAGGCTCCTGCATACCAGCAGCCCGCATATCAGCAGCCTGCGTATCAGCAGCCTGCGTATCAACAGCCTGCTTATCAGCAGCCGCAGACCTATCAGCAGCCTGTCCAGGCATATCCGCAGGCTCCTCAGGCTTATCCTCAGGCACCGCAGTACCAGCCTGCACCGCAAGGCTATCAGCAGCCTCCTCAGAATTATCAGCAGCCGCCGCAATGATGAATTTCTACGTAGCGACATTATTTCCTGAGCAGGTTACTTCGTATCTTAATACGAGCATTACAGGACGCGGAATCGCGAAAGGCGCGATCGCTTTGGAATGCATCCAGATGAGGGATTATGCGCCGAATACTTATGGCCGCGTTGACGACACCATCTATGGCGGCGGTACCGGCATGATGATCCGTCCCGAGCCTGTCTACGGCGCTTATGAAAAGGCTGTAGAATTATGCGGAGGAAAGAAGCCTTATACGGTCTATATGTCTCCTAAGGGCAAGGTTTTCAATCAGGCCAAGGCGCACGAACTCGCGGGGCGTGAGAACCTTCTCATTATCTGCGGTCATTACGAGGGAATCGATGCCAGGGTTATCAATGAGATCTGCGACGAAGAGATATCTATCGGAGATTATGTCTTAACAGGCGGTGAGACGGCGGCAATCGTCGTTATCGATGCCGTGGCAAGGCTTGTCCCGGGCGTTCTTCCCAATGAAGAGGCTTATACCAACGAGTCTCATACTGACGGAATGCTCGAAGCGCCCCAATATACCAAGCCTCCGGTATGGCACGGACAAGAGGTCCCGGAAGTCTTAAAAAACGGCAACGACGCAGCAATTGCGGACTATAACCGCATTGCCGCACTCGTCGATACATGGCACAACAGGCCCGATATGCTGGACAAATTGGACATTTCGGAGAGCGATTGGGCTAAAATGCTTGCCTTTGAAAGAGGCATGTGCTAAAATTCTCCAGTTATCAGGGTGGTCCTCTGCCATTATCCAGGCAAGAACATCTGCAGGAAAGAGAGGAAACGAACAATATGGATTTAGTAAAAGTCATCGAGAGCGAGAATATTCGCAACCAGTATCCTGAAGTTGAAGTCGGAGACTTCGTAAAGGCTCACCTTCTTATCAAGGAAGGCGCTAAGGAGCGTATTCAGGTATTCGAAGGCTATGTCATCGCAAGAAAAGGCCAGGGCCTTTCAGAGACAATAACAATTCGCCGTGTATCTTACGGTATCGGCGTAGAGAGAATTCTCCCTGTTAACTCACCCAAGATCGATCACATCGACGTTCTTCGTAAGGGTAAGATCAGAAGAGCAAAGCTTTATTATCTCCGCGATCGTCAGGGCAAGGCTGCAAAGATCACACAGAAGATCTAATAGCAATCTTAATCGGATTCATACAGGCTGTCTCATGAGGCAGCCTGTTTTATTATTTTCGTTGTGTCAGATTTGTTGGCCTGAAACAGGCTGAAAACATCAACAAAAAGACGCTTTTTGTGAAAATGTGATTTTTTGTTGGTCTGAAACAATGAAAAGAGGCCAACAATTTTGCTACACTAAACCACGTCGATGTAAAAGACGATGGGTATGATAAAATCATCAAGAAGGAAAGATTCCGGAGTATATATGGCAGAGAAAAAGAACGACATCAATTGGTTTCCGGGGCATATGAGAAAGGCCTTAAACGAGACCGGCGAGAGAATGAAGCTCGTCGATCTTGTCTATGAGACATGCGATGCCAGGATCCCTTTCTCGAGCCGCAATCCCGAGCTCGATAAGATAATCGGGGAGAAGCCGAGGATCGTTATCCTTAACAAGGCCGATCTTGCTGACCCTTCGAAAACACCCGTCTGGGTCAACAGTCTTGAGTCAGGCAATACCCGCGCCTGCGCGCTCGAGAGCACGCACAAGAAGGGCTTTGAGAGGCTTAACGCCATCACTATGGAACTCATGAAGGATAAGCTCGAGAAAGCCGCTGAGAAGGGCAGGATCGGACGTCCCGTCAGAGTTATGGTCGTCGGCGCGCCTAATACGGGAAAATCCACGCTTATCAATGCGCTTGCAGGCAGGAAGGCTGCCGTTACGGGCGATAAGCCGGGCGTCACAAAAGATTTCAAGTGGATAATGACAGGCGGAAGGCTTGAACTGATGGACATGGCAGGCGTGCTGTGGCCGAGGATCGCTAATGCCAAGAGCGGCATATGCCTTACAGCGCTTGGCTCCGTAAAAGAAGAAGTCGTTGACGTGGTCAAGGTCGCCTATGAGACTTTGAAGATAATGGCTGAGATCTATCCCAATCTTCTGACAGAGCGCTACGGCGTTGAGCTTAATCTTGAGACCAATGAAGACGACGGATATTTCCAGGATCCTTTCTACGATATCTTCCTTGCCATGGCTAAGAAGAGAGGCTGCATCATGAGCGGCGGAAGGATCGATGAAGAGCGCTTCGCAAGGCTGTTCTTAAACGATCTGAAAGAGGGCAGGACCGGCAGGATCACGCTCGAGATGCCCGGAGATTATAAGTAAGGAGAACTGATCATGCCTAAGCTTACTACTGAGCAACTTATCGCAAAATACGATGCGATGTATGAATACGAGAATGATTGTTTCTCCAAAGGATATAAGATGATCGGCGGTATCGACGAGGCAGGAAGAGGACCTCTCGCAGGCCCTGTTGTTGCCGCATGCTGCATACTTGATCCCGATGTAAAGATCCTTGGCTTAGACGATTCGAAAAAGCTGTCCGAGAAGAAGAGGGAAGAGCTTTTCCTCGAGATAAAAGAGAAGGCAAAAGCTTATGCGATCTGCAGTGCAAGTCCCGAAGAGATCGATGAGATTAATATCCTTGAAGCAACGAAAAAAGCAATGAGGAACTGCGTTAAGGAGCTCGCTTCAAAGGGCATGTCACCTGACATCCTTCTTATCGATGCAGTCAATCTTTCAGGCACGGGATTAGACGTTATACCGATCATTAAAGGTGACGCAAAATCTGACTCTATCGCAGCGGCATCGATCCTCGCAAAAGTAACCAGGGACCACATCATGATGGAATACGATGAAGAATATCCCGGCTACGGTTTTGCTAAGCATAAGGGCTACGGCACCAAAGACCACTATGCCGCAATCCGCGAAAAAGGAATGACTCCCATCCACCGCAGGTCCTTTCTTAAGGTTATACATTAAGACGTTGATAAATAAAGTTCCGCAAGTGCTTCCGCACAAGCTCAAAGAGCGCGGAAGCCCCGCACTCGCGAAATAATATTTCGCAGACTCTTGACTTTGTGGCAAAACTCAATTATTATATCGCTCGTGAAAGAAGAACGTCCGTTTCTCACCTTAAGCGGCCAAGTGCTTGTGAAGAGGTCATAACATAGAATTATAACCTTTATATAGAGGGGTTGCTCGTTTTAGGGCAGGGTTGTTATGAGAGAACGGATTTTATCCGTTCTTTTTTTATGCAGGAAATAGAGCTTTTAAACAAGGAGGTGGCCACCATCGCAAAGACCAATGATACTCAGATGATTAACGGGGCAATCAAGTTCCCTCAGGTTCGTCTTATTGACGCAGAAGGACAAATGGTCGGAGTAGTACCGATCGAAGAAGCCCTCAAGAGCGCTGAAGATGCTGAATTAGATCTCGTCTGCATATCACCTAATCCTGACAACCCGGTTTGCAGAGTCATGGATTACAACAAGTTCCTTTTCGAGAAGAGCAAGAGAGAGAAGGAAGCAAAGAAGAAGCAGAAAGAGACAGAGCTCAAGGAAGTCGGCTTAAAGCTTACAACAGACGTTCACGATGTCGAAGTAAAGCGCAAGATGGTCGTAAAGTTCCTTTCAGCAGGAGACAGAGTAAAGGTTAACATCAGATTCAGAGGCCGCGAGATGGCTTTCCAGAATAAAGGTTTCGAGGTCATGAATAATTTCGCTGACAGCGTAACCGAATACGGATCAGTTGACAGACCGCCGAAGATTGAAGGCAGGAACATGGTAATGTACCTGTCACCGGCAAAGAAAAAATAATTTAGGAGGATAGAAATATGCCCAAGCAGAAAACACACACTTCTTCAAAGAAGAGATTCAAGGTTACCGGTACCGGTAAGGTTCTCCATAAGCAGGCATTCAGAAGCCACATTCTGAGCAAGAGACCTACAAAGAGAATGAGACACCTTAGACACAACCAGGTATGCTCAGATCAGAATGCAAGAATCATCAAGAAGATGATCCCTTACGCTTAATTGCTTAGAATTTAGGAGGACAAGACAATGTCAAGAGTTAAAAGAGGAATCCGCACAAGAGCGCGTCATCATAAGATTTTAAAGGCAGCAAAGGGTTACTGGGGTCATAAGAGCAAGCTTTTCAAGGTTGCTAACCAGCAGGTTCTCAAGTCCGGTAACTATGCTTACAGAGACAGAAGAAATAAGAAGAGAGAGTTCAGAAGACTCTGGATCGTTCGTATCAACGCAGCTTGCCGTCTTAACGACATGAGCTACTCCAGATTCATGAACGGCCTCAAGAAGGCTGGTATCGAGCTCGATCGTAAGATCCTTTCCGATATCGCTGTTACAGATGCAGCAGGCTTTACTTCTCTCGTTGAGAAGGCTAAGGCAGCTCTCTGATATATAAATAGCTGATTATTCAAGCTGCGTGAGATGATTCTCGCGCAGCTTTTTTATTGGCACTTGTAGTTCAATCAATATATAATGTCTTTGCATATCGAAAAGGAGACTTTATAAGTGGTCATCACCAGCCGTGACAATCCGAATGTTAAGCGCATCGCGAAGCTCGCCAAAAGAGAGAACGCCAGATCTGAAGGCGTGATCTATCTTGAGGGCACGAGGCTTTGTGAGGAAGCGTTAGCAAGCGGACAAAAGGCAGTAGAGGTTATAGTTACTGAAGAAAAGATCTCCTGGGCAAAAGAATTCACTCCCGGTATAGAGCCTCTTGTGCTGAGCAAAGACGTTTTTACTAAGATTTCCCAGACCGTTAATCCGCAGGGCGCTGCGATCGTTATCAAAGAACCTGAGATAAAGGCGGAGATTCCGTCTAAAGGTGACGGCAAGGATATTTATGTAGTACTCGAGAATACGCAGGATCCGGGCAATCTCGGCACCATAATCAGAATGGCTGACGCATTCGGCCTTACTGCTGTAATAGTAAGCCCCACCACGTGCGATCCCTATAATGACAAAGTCATCAGAGCAACGATGGGATCTGTCTGGCATATCCCGGTAGTAAGAAAGACGATGGATCAGTGCTTTGAGTATTTCGAAAAGAATAATATCGATACGCTTGCGATGCATCTTAAGGGAAGTGAATTGGGAAGCGGAGATCTGAGGCTGCCATGTGCATATTTTATCGGCAACGAGGGCGACGGGCTGACCGATGCAACATCTGAAAGATGCACGAAGCTTGTTAAGATCCCGATGAAGGGACAGGCCGAATCGCTCAATGCGGCAGTGGCTGCTTCCGTAATAGGATACGAGCTCTCAAAGCTTATCTGAGACGGACTTTTTGAACGTACTTAACAACTAAAAGCTCGTTGTCTGCATAATTATTCGTCTAAGCGTATGCAAACCCAGTTAAATGAAAAGTTTTATAATATCTGATATATTAGGCGGGAGTCTAAGCGAACACACAGAAAGACAGACGGGAACATGGAATCTGAACAGAATTTAGAGCTTATCAATAAGCTTGCTGAAGTAGCAAAAGTTAAATCGCACATCAACACCGAGTTGTACACCAAGTACAACGTTAAGCGCGGCCTGCGCAATAACGACGGCACGGGTGTTCTCGTAGGCCTTACCGAAGTCGGCGAGGTCATGAGCTATATCGTTGACGACGCAGACAGGATCCCTGTCGAAGGCAAGCTTTTCTATCAGGGCTACGAAGTAAAAGATCTCGTAAACGGTTTCTTCTCCCAGGGCAGATACGGTTATGAAGAGACAGCATTCCTGCTCCTTACGGGCGAGCTTCCCACAGAGTCTGAACTTAAGGAATTCAATCAGCTCCTTTCCAGCGTAAGACCTCTTCCGGAGGGCTTTACCGAGGACATGATCATGAAGGCTCCTTCTCCGGATGTAATGAATAAACTTGCAAGATCGGTTCTCGCTCTTTATTCCTATGATGAGAACCCTGATTCTACGGATATCGCTAACGTTGTAAGACAGTGCACTGAGCTCATCGCAAGATTCCCTGTGCTTATCTCTTACGGCTATATGGCAAGAAGACACTACATAGAGCACAGAGATCTTTATATTCATGCTCCTGTTCCTGAATACAACACAGCTCAGAACATCCTGCACATGATCAGACCTGACGGCCAGTTCACTGAGCTCGAGGCAAGGATCTTAGATGTTATGCTCGTTCTTCACGCTGAGCACGGCGGCGGCAACAACTCTACATTTGTTACACACGCTGTTTCTTCAACGGGTTCTGATACATATGCGGTTATCGCTTCTGCGGTAGGTTCTCTTAAGGGACCTCAGCACGGCGGCGCTTCCAACAAGGCTTACGCCATGATGAAGGATTTGCGCGAGCACGTAAGCGACTGGACAGACGAGAAGGCAATAAGACAATATCTTGCCGATATCATCAACAAGAAAGCTTTCGACAAGTCCGGACTTATCTACGGTATCGGTCATGCAGTATATACTCTCTCTGATCCGAGAACGGTCGTTATCAGAAAGTACGCTGAGCTTCTCGCAAAAGAGAAGGGCAATATGGATCTTTATAATCTTTATCTCCTGGTCGAAAAGCTCGCTCCTGAGGTGTTCCACGAGGTCAAGAATTCCGATAAGCTCGTATGCGCAAACGTTGACTTTTTCGCTGGACTTGTATATTCGATGCTCGGCATTCCGACTGAGCTTTATACACCTCTGTTCGCATGCGGAAGGATCGCGGGATGGAGTGCTCACAGGATCGAAGAACTCGTATCAGGCGGACGTATCATGAGACCTGCTTTTAAGTGCGTAAACAAGCGCAGACCCTACGTTCCCTCTGATAAGCGGACAGATATCATCTGATATTCTGAAATTGGCCGCAAATCAGGCGGTGCATTCGTGTCCGTTATACTTGCACAGGCACAAAACCTGTGGTAATATACTCGGGCACAGTAACAAGGCCCCATGGTCAAGTGGTTAAGACGGCGCCCTCTCACGGCGCAATCAGCGGTTCGAATCCGCTTGGGGTCACCAGATATGAAGGAAGGACGAACACTTGAACAGTGTCCGTCTTTTTACTTAATGTAGAGTTTTGAGTTATGGATGAGAATAAGTACATCAAGATAAGAGGCGCCAGAGAGCACAACCTCAAGAACATAGATATCGACATTCCGAGAAGGAAAATGGTCGTTCTTACCGGTCTGTCCGGTTCCGGAAAATCTTCCTTGGCATTCGATACTATTTACGCAGAGGGCCAGAGAAGGTATGTAGAGTCTCTGTCATCTTATGCGCGCATGTTCTTAGGCCAGCTCGATAAGCCTGACCTGGACAGCATCGAAGGATTATCTCCTGCGATCTCCATCGATCAGAAGTCTACTGTAAGCAATCCCAGGTCAACGGTAGGTACCGTTACCGAGATCTACGACTATTTCAGACTGCTTTACGCGAGAGTAGGTGAGCCTTTCTGCCCAAATTGCGGTAAGAAGATCACTTCCATGGGTATCGACCAGATAATCGATAAGCTTAAAGTTTATCCCGAAGGCACCAGAGCCATTATCTATGCGCCTGTCGTAAGAGGCAAGAAGGGTGAGTTTGCCAAGCTTTTCGAGGGCTTCAGGAAGACCGGTTATGCACGTGTAAGAGTTGACGGCATAACATATGAACTCGATGAAGAGATCGAGCTTAATAAGAACAATAAGCACGAGATCGAAGTCGTAGTCGACAGACTTGTCATCAAGGAAGCCAATACGACAAGACTTTACGATTCATGCGAGACGGCTTTGAAGCTCGCAGACGGCCTTCTGCGCGTAGAGCTCCAGACTGCTACGACAGACAGTAACGGAGAGAGAGTATACGAGTCTGAAGAGGAATTCTTCTCGCAGCACCTGGCATGCCCTGACTGCGGAATATCTTTCGGTGAGATCAATACCAGAAGCTTTTCTTTTAACAGCCCTGAGGGCGCGTGCCCCCACTGTGCGGGCCTCGGTACGCTCACCAGCGTTGATCCCGAGCTCTGCATTACAAACCCCAAGCTTTCGCTTAATGAAGGCGCGGTAAGGACTGCAGGATGGAATTTCGACGATCCCAAGAGCTGGGGAAGATGCTTTATCGAAGCGCTTTCGAAGAGATATAAGTTCTCGCTCGATACACCGTACTATAAGCTTCCTGATGACATCAAGAATCTCATCCTTTACGGCAATGGCGGAGAGAAGCTCAAGATCGATACGAGAAACTCCATCTACGCAAGGAGCGAAGACTATTACTCTGCATGGGAAGGCGTTGTGCCCAGCGTTATGAGACGCTGGAGAGAGTCTTACAGCGAAGAGGCGAAGCAGTCTTACGAGAGATACTTCAGCGTTGATATCTGCCCTGAGTGCGGCGGCGCAAGGCTTAACAAGAACAGCCTTTCCGTAAAGCTCGGAGGTCTTAATATCAGCGAGCTTACCGATATGTCCGTTAAGAGCATGAGAGAATTCTTTGCTGACATCAAGCTCACGGGCAAGAATGCAGAGATCGCTGCTCCTATCTTAAGAGAAGTTAAGTCCAGGATCGAGTTCTTATATGATGTCGGTCTGGACTATATGACTCTGTCCAGATCTTCATCTACGCTCTCGGGCGGCGAGGCTCAGAGAATAAGGCTTGCCACACAGATCGGAGCCGGACTGCAGGGCGTCCTGTACGTTCTTGACGAGCCTTCCATAGGTCTTCACCAGAGAGATAACGACAAGCTCATCAAGACTCTGTTCAAGCTCAGGGATCTCGGCAATTCGATCATCGTCGTAGAGCACGATGAGGATACGATGAGATCTGCCGATCACATAATCGATATCGGTCCGGGCGCCGGTTCGTTCGGAGGACAGGTAGTAGCGCAGGGCACTATCGATGACATCATCAAGGAGCCCGAATCGGTTACGGGACAGTATCTGTCAGGCAAGAAGTTCATCCCCGTGCCGATGAACAGAAGGAAGATCGATGACAAGAAGCTTCTTAAGATAAAAGGAGCATATATCAATAACCTTAAGCATATCGACGTTGATATCCCGATCGGCTTATTTACCGTAGTTACCGGCGTATCAGGCTCGGGCAAGTCATCGCTTATCAATTCGACCCTTGTGCCTTACCTTAACCATGAGCTCAACGGCTCGAGAAAGACCAGGGTAAAGTGCGAGAGGATCACGGGATATTCCAATCTCGATAAGATCATTTGCATCGACCAGAGCCCCATCGGAAGGACTCCGAGGAGTAATCCGGCTACGTACATAGGACTTTTCGATCTTATAAGAAAGCTTTATGCGGAGACACCTGATGCGAAGCAGAGAGGCTATAAGGCGGGCAGATTCTCCTTTAACACAAAGGGCGGAAGATGCGAAGCCTGCGCAGGCGACGGCGTAAATAAGATCGAGATGCATTTCCTTCCGGATATCTATGTTACCTGCGACGTATGTAAGGGTAAGAGATATAACAGGGAGACTCTTGAAGTCAGATATAACGGCAAGAACATCTCCGATGTCCTTGATATGAGTGTAGATGAGGCCTGCGAGTTCTTTAAGAACCACCCGACGATCTATAAGAAGGTCAGGACGCTGCAGGATGTCGGACTGGGCTATATCAAGCTCGGACAGCCCTCCACGACGCTCTCCGGCGGTGAGGCCCAAAGGATCAAACTTGCCTCGGAATTGTCGAGAAGATCGACCGGAAAAACGTTATATGTATTAGATGAACCGACCACCGGACTGCATGTTGCGGACGTTCATAAATTGGTTGACATTTTAGAACGCCTAACCGAAAATAAGAACACTGTGGTCGTAATCGAGCACAATCTTGATGTCATAAAGACAGCAGATCATATAATAGATCTCGGTCCCGAGAGCGGTGACGGAGGCGGAGAAATAATCGCCTGCGGTACGCCTGAAGAGATTGCAAAATGCAAGAAGTCTTATACGGGACAGTTCTTGAAGCCTATCCTGGAGAAGGCCAAAAAGAACGGACAATACAAGGATATATCTGCATTTATTGACACTGCAAGGCTCGAGGAAGAACAATACGACATCCTTACCGGACCTAAGGTAAGACGCAGGATAAGGGAAGAGAACGATAGTAACGGAGAAGATTAATGGCACTTTGTAGTATTTGCAAGAAAAGACATGCAATTGTCTTTACGAGCCGTTATGAGAACGGCAGCAGGATCGATGAAGGATTCTGCCTTAAGTGCGCCTATGAATCAGGCATTTCGGGTGTTACCGATATGTTCAAGGCGACCGGCATCAATGCCGACAACATCGATGAGATGAGTGACAGACTTGAAGAACTCGTTTCGCAGAACGGTATCTCAGCTGATCCTTCCGAATTTCTTAGAAATCTCGCAGGCGGTGACGCGCTTCCTTTCGACGAAGATGATGAGACCTATGAATTCGATGAAGATTCAACACCTGTAGGAATAACAGATCCTGAGACCAAGGATGAAAAAAACGAAGAAGAAAAGGGTCCTTCAAGACCTAATATCTTTGATTCCATCTTTGGCAGAAGACCGGGCAGCCAGTCCGAAGACGAAGCTTCCGGTGATAAGAACAGCAGAGATCCCAAGAAGGCAAGAGGCAAGACACGTCTTAAGTACCTCAATGAATTCGGTACTAACCTTACAGAGCGTGCCGCTGAAGGCAAGATCGACCGCATAATCGGCCGCGATAAAGAGATCGACAGATGCGTTCAGATCCTTAACAGGAGATCCAAGAACAATCCTGTTCTTATCGGTGCTCCCGGTGTAGGTAAGACTGCCGTAGCGCAGGGCCTTGCCGTTAAGATCGTTGAGGGATCTGTTCCTGAGAAGCTCCTCAACATGCAGGTATGGCAGTTAGACCTTCCTGCAATGGTCGCCGGCACACAGTTCAGAGGACAGTTTGAAAGCCGTATCAAGGGCGTTATCAATGAAGCGATCAAGGCTGAGAATATCATCCTTGTAATCGACGAGCTCCACACAATTATCGGTGCAGGTGACGCTGAGGGTTCCACAAATGCAGCAAACATCTTAAAGCCCGCATTGGCAAGAGGCGAGCTGCGCATCCTCGGTTCGACTACTACGGCTGAATATAAGAGGATCGAGAAGGATTCAGCTCTCGAGAGACGTTTCCAGAAGGTCATGCTTGATGAGCCTTCCGTTGAGATGTCCATCGAGATCCTTAAGGGTATTAAGGATTATTATGAGAAGCACCATAATGTCACTTATTCTGATGAGGTAATCGAATTCGCGGTAAAGGCTTCCAAGAGATACATCACCGACAGATATCTTCCTGATAAGGCTATCGACCTTATCGATGAGGCAGGCTCTGCGGCTAACCTTAAGAATATAAAGCTTGTTAAGCTCGCCAACACGAAGAAAGCTCTGGAGAAGGCTAAGGCCGAGCATCAGAAGCTGATCGATGACATGGAGAATTCTTCTCCTGAAGAGCGCGAGAACGATTATGAGAAGGTGGCAGAGCTCAAGGCTTCTGTCGATAAGCTTCAGAATGAAGTCAATGCTCTTGAAGATGACATCAGCCCCGATCCTATCCAGGTGGAAGATATCGCGAGAGTAGTAGAGATGTGGACAGGCATTCCGCTCAAGTCTATTTCCGAGACAGAGACGGAGAAGCTTTCTAACCTCGAAAAGAAGCTCCACGAGCGTGTCATCGGCCAGGAAGAAGCCGTTCACGCTGTCGCGAGCGCAGTAAGACGTAACAGAGCCGGCTTTACCAAGAAGCATAAGCCGACATCGTTTATATTCGTAGGACCTACTGGTGTAGGTAAGACAGAGCTCGTTAAGGCTTTGGCTGAGGCTATGTTCGATACGGAAGACGCATTGATCAGAGTCGACATGTCTGAGTACATGGAAGCGCATTCAGTCTCCAAGCTCATCGGTTCTCCTCCGGGATATGTCGGATTCGACGATGCCGGACAGCTCACTGAGCAGGTCAGAAGAAAGCCTTATTCGGTAATCCTTTTCGACGAGATCGAGAAGGCTCACCCCGACGTATTCAATCTCTTACTTCAGATGCTTGATGACGGTGTACTCACGGACAGCCACGGTCTGCACGTTAACTTTGAGAACTGCATCATCATCATGACGTCCAACGCGGGAAGCTCTGCGAAGGCAGCTACGATCGGTTTCTCCAATGACACGCACGAGGCTATGGAACAGCACGTTCAGAGCGCTCTCAAAGAGACGTTCCGTCCTGAGTTCCTTAACCGTGTTGATGAGACGATCATCTTCAAGTCTCTGACAAGGGAAGAAGTCCGCAAGATCGTAAATATCATGATCAAGGATGTATTCTCATCGCTTGACGATAAGCATATCAAGGGTTCCATGACAAAGGCTGCAGGCGACAGGCTTGCTGAGCTGGGTTACGATGAGAAGTATGGCGCAAGACCTTTGCGCAAGGCTATCAGAGCGAATATCGAAGATCCGCTCTCAGATATGTTCCTTACAGGTGCGCTCAAGGATGTTGCAAGCCTCAAGATCGATTTCAGAAGAGGAAAGTTCTGTTTCGATACGATCAAGAAGAGCGAGTGATAACAAAACTTCTTTTCGTGCAATAACAAATCAAATAACAGAGGCTGCCTCATATGAGACAGCCTCTTAGTTTTTGATCTGTGATAACGATTACCTGTACCAGTCGAAGTAAGCGTAGTTATATCCGTAAGATGTTACGCTGGCATCGGTCTTTACATAGACTGTGAATGTATATGTCTCACCGGGGCCTACAGCGATCTCGTTAGGAACACCGCGGAATGAATATCCTTCGCCGGAGAATGTCATAGAGTCTGAAGTAACTTCCGTGATATTGGCATTGCAATAGAACTTAATATCAAGACCCTTGAGTGACTTAGGAAGGTTAGAGGTATAGTTACTCTTATTCTTCAATTCGATATCAAACTTGAATCCGTCTGATGTAGGTGCAAACCTTGTAAGATTCATATTGAAATCGTTGATGCTCGAACCTGCAGCAGTCTCATTGCCGGAAGAAACAGCGGGCTTCTTCGAAGTCGTTGTTGTTGCTTCTGTCGTAGTTGTAGTTGCTTCGGTTGTTGTTGTCGTAGCTTCCGTAGTAGTCGGCGTAGTCTCAGTCTCTGTAGTAGCAGTAGTCTCAGACTCGGTAGTTGTCGGAGTGGTTTCAGTCTCTGTCTCAGTCTCAGTTTCTGTTTCTGTCTCGGTTTCCGTCTCATCCTCTTCGGTATGCTTTTCTTTTGTCTGGGTAGCGATAGTCTCTACCTGCTTCTTTCCGAAAATAGCCTTGAGACCTGATGTGTTATCAAGCGCCCAGAGGACAACGATAGCGAGGAAGATGATTCCGAGGAATGTGATAAGACCTACAAGTCCCGGATCCTTAACGCCCTTGGTCTCCTTCTTACGCTTCTTAGGCTTAACAGGAGTTACAGGGGAGATAGCCTTATCGTGATGTGAGCCCTGGGTCTGGGCGGTGGAAACACCGCGTGTTGCGGCTGTGGGCTGTTTGCCCTTAGGCTCAAACGGAGAATATGCATCTCTCTGTACTTGAGGTCTTGTATTAGTAGCTCCGGGTCTTGCGCTAGGAGAAGGAGCGGGTGCAGGTGCTGGAGCAGGTGCAGCCTTAGCAGGAGCTGCAGCGCTTGCGGGAGCAGCTGCGGCAGCAGGTCTCTGAGGCTTTTCAGTCTCTGCAGGAGCGTGTACCTTTTCAACTTCTTTAGCAACAGGCTTAGCAGGTGCTGCCTTTGCGGGTTCAACAGGTGTCTTAGCAGGAGCTGCGGGAGCAGCAGCCTTAACGGGTTCTGCAGGCTTAACGGGAGCTGCAGGAGCGGCCGGTGCAGTTGCCTTAACAGGTTCAGCTGCTTTTGTCGGAATGACATTAGAAGCAGGATTTACAGCAGGCTTAGCAGCGACAGCGGGAGATACCGGCTTAACGGGTTCTGCAGGCTTTACAGGTGCAGCGGGTGCAGCAGGAGCAGCGGCCTTGACCGGAGCTGCGGGAGCAGCAGGTGCTGCGGGCTTAGCAGCCGCAGATGATGCGAAAGGTGATGTGGGTCTTGCCGGTGCAGCAGGAGCTGCAGGTGCGGCAGGAGTTGCGGGCTTAGCTGTTGCAGCGGCAACAGTAGCGGCAGCAGCAGTTGCTGTAGCAGCGGCTGCAACAGGTGCAGCCTTTGAAGGTTCTGCCTTAGCAGGCTCTGCGGGCTTAACAGGAGCAGCCGGAGCAGCGGGAGCAGCAGCCTTAACGGGCTCTGCCGGCTTAACGGGAGCAGGTGCAGCCTTAGCGCTTTCTGCCTTTTCGGATTCCTGATCAGCGGGCTTGTTGAAGATCTCGCCCTTTGTTGCAGAAGGATAAGGTCTGTAACCTACGACATTCTGCTGTGCCTGAGGCTGTGCTGCAGGTGATATGGGCTTCTGCTTTTCGCCGGTTCCCTTGATGTTAACTGCGGCACCGTCGTGATTCATCTCGTTGAATGCAGGAGCAGGTGCTTTGAAGGGAGAAGGTGCAGCTTTTTCAGCAGGCTTCTCGGCTCTGGGAATATCAACCTCGTCCGGTGCGGGAATGACGGGCTTTGCCGCATTCATGAACGGGCTGGTCTTCTTATCGTGTTCAGATGTTGCAAAATCGAGACCGTCGCCTGATTTAAAGAACTTGTCATTTGCAGGCTTTGCGGAGTTTGCTGAATCGATCTCATTGAACTTGGGCAAAGCTTCCTTGGCAGGTGCGGGAGCAGCGGGTGCAGCTGCAGGCTTATCGAAAGTGCCGCCGTCCTTAGGGAAAGCGGGAACAGCAGGTGCAGCAGGCTTTGCCTCAACGGGCTTAGGGTCGGGTGCCGGTGTAGGCGGAGTAACTGTTGTATCTGTCTCGGGTGCCTTGAAAGGCTTAAATGCGGAGATCGATGCATCAAATTCAAAATCGTCGAACTCGTCTCTGAATCCGTTAAATGAATTAGAGGCGTTCTTCTCGATATTATCTTTGCTTTCCTTAAGTTTATCAGCTACGGACTCGGTCTTGTCACCGGGTTTAAACTGTACTAAGAATGAGGAATCGACAAAATCGTCCTTTTTGTCAGGATTATTGAAACTGTTAAAGTTATCAAAATTATCAGGATCGTTAGGCATTTGTCTAATCTCCTTTTTAAATTATTAATATCTCAATTTTAACGAATATGAGTTTTCAATCAATACGTTTATGTTACGGTTTCGGGTCTTTTTGTGTGGCTTAAGGCCGATGATTTGCCTTGACTTTGAGCTTTCATGATGATATTATCTTGTTCGCACTTAACGGATAGGCTCGTGTGGCGGAATTGGCAGACGCAACGGACTTAAAATCCGTCGGAGTAAAATCCGTACCGGTTCAAGTCCGGTCACGAGCACCATTTATTCCTTATTAAGTGCGGCGATTGACATCGCGGAGTGGAGCAGTTGGTAGCTTGCCGGGCTCATAACCCGGAGGTCGTGTGGTTCGAGTCCCGCCTCCGCAACCAGATTATAAGAGGCTGTCTTAAAGGCAGCCTCTTTTGTTTTCCGGCTGATAACTGCTTAAATCCTGCCTTTATTTCTTATTTCTTGTTTTTTTATTATTTGTGTATAATGTATGCGGATTTTCAGCTAAATATGGAGGCTTCTTTCAAAATGGCTAATCTTCAGAGTGAACGGACAGCTGAACGCAACGATGTTGCCGGCAGAATAGTTCGTATCTGTATATTGATAATTGTCTCGTTTGTCGTTGCGATCGCTGCGGTATCTTTTGCAGTGCATCACATGAGACTTCAGTTTGAGGACGAGTTCAAAAGCATATCCGATACTAAGATGCGTCAGGTCACTGATGTAGTCAGGATGACGGTAGACGGTGATGACCTTGTGTCCAATACCGTTAACGCGCCTGCTAAGTACAGTGCTCTTCTGGATCTTATGCTTGCTGATACTTCTACTGAGAATCTGTCAGCAGAAGGCTACGGACTCTTCGGTTACAACCAGGGCCAGTTGTCGCTCCTTTTGAGCAGAGGCGTTAACGATCCTTCGGAGTTTGCAGTTGCAGGCAGAGATATTTCAGAGTGGCTCGGTTCTTCCAAAGCAACAGTTTTAACCGGCGAAAACTATGAGAGCATAATCGTTCCTATCACAGACAGCACCGGAATGTGCGTCGGAGTATTTGAGTATAAGTGCACATTCGGAGAGCTTTACGCTATCGGCGACAAGCTCGAGTCAAGGATCCTCACTGCGGTTGTTATCGCGGTTCTTGCCGGCGTTCTTCTTTTCGCTGCGCAGGAGATCCTTATCCGTGTCATCAGGAACAGACAGAACGGTTCAGGCGGCAAGAAGAATGCGGAGACTGCCCAGAGCCGTGACAGACGCTTGATCTCTTCTACGATCGGCTACTGCTTCACCATTATCCTTGTTGTTCTCCTCGTTATGGCAACACAACTTTCCAAGACATACATCAAGGCTCTTGAGAGTGAGCGTGCCGACATGATGGAGAGATGCGCAGTATCCTGTGCTGCGGCTCTTACATATTCGGATGTAAGAGAGAACATGTCATACATGCTTCCGATCTATCAGTATGCTCCCGAAAAGCCTTACCAGGTCAACATCTACACGATGGCAGGCGATTCATTCTTAAGGCTTTATTCATCTACGGCTACTGGCAACGTACAGCAGTATTATCTGACAGGCGCAGGCAATCAGTATGTTGACTGCTTCGGCCTGCAGCAGTCTGCGTTTACTCAGCGCAGCGAAGCGGGCACAGCTTATGTTTGTGCCATTGCTCCGGTCATCTCGTCTTCGAATACCGTAGCAGGTGTTTTGGAGATCATGATGCCGAAGTCTGATTTCGTAAGCTCTGTAAACGGAATGAGCCTTTCATGGATCTTCACGATCATCTCCATCGCTATCTCCATGGGTATCATGATCTTTGAGCTAAACCTTTTGATCTCCACGATATCCAAGGGTATTTCCGGAAATGCTCCTGTACTTGTTATGTACGGTGAGAATGCGAACAGATTCCTGTCTTTCTTTACGGCATTCGGTTCGATCATGATCCCGGTAGCATTTGCGGACTATTTCAAAGAACAACTGACGTATCTGCCGGGACCGGCAGTGCAGGGAATCATATGCGCTGCAATGCTCCTGTTCCTGTGGGGTTTCCTCGGATTCTCCGGCATAAGGAACAGCTTCAAGATGAAGCTTACGAGCAGGATCGCTCTTATCGCCGTAACCTGCGCAGGATATTTCTTCGCGCTCATCGCCGGCGTTATCAATATCCCTTATGTTACGGCAGTTCTTGCGCTTCCGATCGGCTTCTGCTTCGGTATGTCTTTCGATTATTTGAGAGATTACCGTATCAATGCGGGCAGACTCGGATATAAGGACTATAACGACAGAGTTATCCACAATGTCCAGGCTTCTTCATACTTCCTCGGCGTAGCTGTAGGTGCGGTTATCGCAGGTATCTGCTACGAGAGATACGGCCTGTTCGTTGTTACAATAATCAGCGGTGCTGCTCTCGTGCTTACCGCTATCGGCATGATCTATTTCATGCAGAATAATACGCAGGTAAGAGAGGCTCCTTTGACGGTAAGCAGCTTCCTTTCAGTATTCTCTAATTCGAGAGTTGCGAGATTCCTCAATTCATCATTCCTGATGTTAGGCGTTGTTCTTGCATTCGTGCTCATGTTCATTCCTAACTATCTCGACAGCGTCGGAATCTCACTTCCCACCACTTCGTTCTATTATCTGGTATGCGGATTTACTGCATGCTTTGTATGCGGTTTTGTAAAGAACAGATATGCGCATCTGCTTACTTCAAGAACTAGAGTATTGATCCAGGCAGCTTCGACTGTAATCGGTCTTTTCCTTTTCGCGCTGATGCCTTCTGCAAAGATGCTCGTAGTAACCTGCGCGTTCCTGGGAATCTCTCTCGGAATACACGATTACTATTACATCTATGTCCTGTACCTGATCTGCAACGGTAAGGTAAAGGTTAACTTAAGAAAGCTCGCCGAGTTCACTGTATACATGGGCGCAGGATTGATGCTCCCGATAATAATGGCTGCATTCATGCTCAAGAGCTACAGGATCACTTTCCTCGTGGTGACACTGATCGTTGCGATCCTTGCATTCATTTATCCCATGTCTTCATTCTCGGGCCAGATCGATGAGCGCGATATCTCTTTGAAGCCTCAGAAGAAGCAGCGCGAAAAGTCCGCTCCTAAAGCACCTCAGGCACCCCGTCCCGCACCTCAGGTACAGGGACAGCCCGCTCCTGAAGCAATTCCTGATGACAACAGATTCGTTCAGGCAGAGCCTCAGATAGACGGTGTAATTCCTGAAGAGCAGTATGAACCACAGCAGCCGGTACAGGCTCCCCAGGCTCAGGACTATCAGCAGTATCAGCAATACCAGCAGCCTGCGCCTCAGCAGTACCAGGCTGATCCGTATCAGTATGATGCACAGTACCAGCAGCCTTCGACTCAGCAGTATCAGGCTGATCCGTATGCATATTCACAGCAGCAGTATCAGCAGCCTGCCCAGTCCGGATATCAGCAGGATCCTTATCAGGGACAGTATGCAGCAAATCCGGCTGATCCTTATGCAGGAGCTGATCCGGCAGCTTATGGAATGCCGCAGCAGCAGGGAAATTACGATCCGCTCGGATTCCTGAACGGCGAAGGAAATGAGGGAGGCAATCAAAATGGCTGATGAACTCTGGAATCAGAAACTGACACGCGAGAATATCCGCGATTTCTATATGTCGACCGTAGTTATGGTCTATTCTTCATGCTACGGCATCACGAAGGAAGCGACCAGATGCGAGAATGCTATCGTTAAGTCTTATCTGGACATCTATTCAAAGCGCAATAACGTGCCTGCAGATAAGGTCATTTACGAGTTCGGCGATATCCTTTTGGAGAATTCTAAGAACATCGTTACTCAGTATCCGCTTCCTGCCGATCTGACTTTTGAAGACAGACAGCTGGATGAATATACGCGCAATTCCATGCTCGAGAAGATCCTTTCGAAGATCGATTCAAAGAGCTTCAGAGTAGCTGAATTTATCCAGACCGACGTTAAGAAGGCAAGACGTCCCAAGCAGATGCGTAAGCTCAATGACCTTTTCCAGATTACGCCTCTGTTGATCCTTGAGATACTTATTCTTGCGATCGTTATCTGGGTGGTAAGCTTCGTTGCAGTAACTCTTCCTTACAGAAATTCGGAACTTATCAATGAGAAGAGCATCTATGAGGTCGGTTCGATACAGGAACAGTACATTGCAGCTTTGCCGTTCTATCCCATCAAAGTGCAGACTGATAAGACGTCTGAAAAAGGCTTCCTTGCACCTCCGACTATCGAGACTGACACTGTCGATCCTTCGGCTGAGAGCCAGTCTGAGGAGACGACTACTGACGGTGTTCCGGGACCGGTCCTCGCAGAGACGACAATACCTGACGTATCTGCTACGAGCGGCTGATTTTTCGAACAATACAATTATTACACGCACAAGAACCTGCCTTAATCTGCTATGATTAAGGCAGTTCTTATTTATCAAAGGAGGAATATTCTATGTCTGTAAAGTGGGGCGTCTTAGGTACCGCAAACATTGCTAAGGGATGTACGATTCCCGGTATGAAGCTGGCTTCTAATTGCGAACTTTATGCAATCGCAGGACGTAATGAGGAGAAGGTCCAAAGCTATAAAGACGAGTTCGGTTTTACTAAGGCTTATGTCGGATATGACAAACTCTTAGAAGACCCGGAAGTCCAGGCTGTCTATATTCCTCTTCCGAATAATCTTCATAAGGAATGGGTCGTTAAGGCTCTTAAGGCAGGCAAACATGTATTGTGCGAGAAGCCGCTTGCTCTGAACAGCGACGAAGTTAAGGAGATGTTCGCAGTAGCAAAGGAGAATAATGTGCTTCTTATGGAAGCATATGCGTATCTGCACAGCCCTTATATTGCAGCGCTCAAAGCTGATATCGGGAGCGGCCTGATCGGCGATGTTGATTACATCCAGTCGTCATTCATTACACAGGGTTATCTCGATGATATCCGTATCTATAAGGAACTCGGCGGAGGCGCAGTCTATGACCTCGGCTGTTACTGCACGACAATGATACTGTCACTTGTAGATTCTGAGATCGATTATGTTCTTGCGAATGCTGAATTCAATGATAAGGATGTCGATGTTTTTTCTTCAGCGCTCATGAAGTTCGAGAACGGTGTTAGAGCGGCATTTAATGTAGGTATGATCTTTGATCCCGGAAAAGACGGACGCAAGGATATGCTCTATGTCCACGGCTCCAAGGGCATCATCAGTTCTGAAGTCGAATTCAACCAGGCAGGCGACTTAAGCTACATAATTATCTCTGAAGGTGAGAGGATCGACCGCAAAGTCACTGCGAAGCAGAACTACAGCCTCGAGATCGAGCAACTTGGCCGCTGCATCGAAAACGGCGAGACACCTCATATTACAGAGGCGTTCTCTGTCAGAAATGCAGGACTTCTTGATACGATCCTTTCGAAGATCGGATACTGATAAAGTAGACAGCATTTCTTTATTCAGATACAATGTTTTCAGTACCATACAGCAAGTATGTTATTGGGGAATTTGATGGACAATTACGACTTTTTTATAGAACTGAATAATTATCTCGGCTTCAATTTTGACGGTCCTTTAAAGCTCGTAGGCAACATAAAGGGCATCGTTTTCGAGGTCTTATATGATAATGTCGGAACCCTGAAAGCACATACTGAGGTGCGCTTATTCGGTGATGATCCTTATACTGAGCACATTGAGAGTGCTTATGCTAAAACGCAGTCTTTCATGTTCTACAACATTGATCATGCGAATGTCGATCTGGTCATTGATGCAAACCAGTTGTCCGAGGATAAGGCTTTTGATATCTGCCAGGACTTAAATGCTTTTGCAGACTGCCTTGCGGCATTGATGTATAAGAGCGGTCAGGAGCAGAAAGACATTGCCGAGAGGCTTGATGAAGCGAGAGTCGCGCAGCAGCAGGCAATGGTATATGCGGAAAAGGTAGAACTTGAAAAGCATCTGCCTGATCATTTCATAAAAGGCATGTTAGGTGCGGTCATCGGCGCGGTCGTAGGCGTCCTTCTCTGGCTTGTGCTTGCAGTGCTTAATTATATGTGGCCCTATGTGTTAGGCGCCGTCGTTTTGTGTGCGCTGCCTATTGTTTTCTATGAAATGTTCAGTAAAGCAAAAACATCGCCTCTAGAGATTTCTTTCTGTCTCTTTATAACGACAGTAGCGCTTTTGCTAGGTGACAGGCTCAACTGGTCGGTTACCCTTATGAGATATTATGTGATCAGCTTTGATCTGGCTTACCGTGAGGTGCCGTATCTTGTTCAAGACGGCATTTACGATGCTATGGAATACTATCGTGATTACATAATAATGTTCGTTCCGCTTGTGATCTTATACTTCATAATCTTCAGGAATTACATTACAGGCGGAAAGACTGTTCTTCAGCTGCTCAAGAAGAAAAATCAACAGTAATTACTTTTTACCCTTCTCGGGATCAAAATTTGCCAGAGGATTGCTCTCGATCGCTTTCTGCAGAGCTTCATCATCTACGTGTGTATAGATCTGGGTAGTGGAGACGCTCTGGTGTCCCAGGATCATCTGAAGATTTCTGATATCGACTTTGCCGTATTTATACATAAGAGTAGCGGCGGTGTGTCTGAGCTTGTGCACGGAATAGACTCTCGTATCGATACCTGCTTCTTCGAGAAGACGTTTTATCGTGATCTGTATCATGTCAGAGGATATTCTGGTGCCGCGCTTTGATACGAATAACGCTTTGCCGGCTTCGGGCTTTATCTTTATCGTGGCTCTCTTGTTCATCCAGTCATCAAGGGCCTCAAGGCAGGCATCATTAAGATAGATGGTCCGTTCCTTGTTGCCTTTACCGATAACATTTAAAGTCGTGCCGTGGATATCGTTGGTGTTGATCCCGCGGAGCTCGGATAAACGCATTCCGCAGTTAAGGAAGAGCGTGAGCATGCAGTAGTCGCGCTCATTTGATTCTTTGGGCGAATCGTAGGCGACCTTAAGGAGATTCTGGCTCTGTTCGAGCGTTAAATACTTAGGATTACGCTTGCCGATCTTCGGAGACTCGAGATCGTACGCGGGATTATGCTCGATGATCCTCTTTTTGGAGTGCAGATACTTGAAAAAGCTTCTTAAGGAAGCTATGTGCCTTGCTCTTGCGGCATTAGACTGTTTTCGCGATCTCGAGAGCCAGATAACAAAGGCCAGAAGGTCATCTGTCGTCACTTTGTTCAGGATCTTAACGTCGATATCTGATATATCGATCTCCTCAAGAGGCGTATCCTCAGGGACCATGCCTCTGTCGAGCTTTAAGAACCTGGCGAAAAGAATGAGGTCATAGCGGTATTCCTTAACCGTGAGTTCCGAACGGCCGAGAGCTGCGATCATGTAACTGCAGTAGTTCTCAAGAAGCGGAAACGTAGGGGACATTAGCTGCTGACCTCCATGAAAATTTGCTTAATTGCCTTAATTCTAACATAAGCCGGGCGGGCTTTTGGTTGATTTGTCATACTTGTTATATAAAAGTCATTGTGTTAATATGTGTTTCGTCGAAAGACAAATGTACACGATACGCGGACATTTGAGACAAAAAACCGCAGTAAAAACTGCGAAGATAAGATGGAGTATTTGGAAATGGAACAGAAATTAAAAGTCGGCATCATCGGAGCAACGGGTTATGTCGGACAAAGATTTATCACACTTCTCGCAGATCACCCCTGGTTCGAGATCGTTGCTTTATGCGCATCTCCGAGATCTGCCGGTAAGACTTACGAAGAGGCAGTCGAGGGAAGATGGAAGCTTGATATACCTTGTCCTGAATCAGTTAAGAAGATGGTAGTTTTCGGTACTGATAATATTGAAGAGTACTGCAGCAAGATCGACTTTACTTTCTGTGCTGTAGATATGAAGAAGGATGAGATCCGCGCTCTCGAAGAGAAGATCGCTAAGCTTGAGTGCCCCGTTGTTTCCAACAACTCAGCTAACAGATGGACAGAAGATGTTCCCATGATCATCCCTGAGATCAATGCTGACCACGCTCAGCTCATCGAAGCTCAGAAGAAGAGACTTGGTACTAAGAGAGGATTTATCGCAGTTAAGCCTAACTGCTCCATCCAGAGCTATGTACCTGCCCTTACACCTTTCCTCGGAAACGGCATCAAGGCAATCTCCGTCTGCACATATCAGGCTATCTCAGGCGCAGGCAAGACCTTCAAGGACTGGCCCGAGATGATCGAGAACGTAATCCCTTACATCGGCGGTGAAGAGGAGAAGTCAGAGAAGGAGCCCCTCAAGGTATGGGGTAAGTTTGCCGGCGACCATATCGAGCTAGCTGAAAAGCCCGTTATCTCCGCTCAGTGCTACCGTGTAGCAGTTCAGGAAGGTCATACGGCTGCAGTAAGCGTATCCTTCGAGAACAAGCCTTCCAAGGAAGAGATGATCTCCGTATGGCAGAACTATGAGAGCGAAGCAGTCAAGCTCGGTCTTCCTTCAGCTCCCAAGCACTTCCTCCAGTACATCGAGGAAGACAACCGTCCCCAGCCTAAGCTTGACGCTATGTTTGAGAACGGCATGGGCGTATCTGTTGCAAGGCTCAGAGAAGACAACCTCTTCGACTACAAGTTTGCGTGCCTTTCACACAATACTTTAAGAGGCGCAGCAGGCGGCGGTGTCCTTACGGCTGAACTCCTTGTAGCTAAGGGATACATCTCAGCAAAATAATTAACGATTCGTAAGAAATTTCCGGCACGGCCAAAAATCGGTCCCGTGCCGGAAATTATCTCTTGACTTAATAAGAACAAATTACTATACTAATCAAGCGCTTTGAGAAAAGCACGTGTAGTGTGGATGTGGGCCTTTAGCTCAGTTGGTCAGAGCTCCCGGCTCATAACCGGTTGGTCCTGGGTTCGAGTCCCCGAAGGCC
>JAEEGH010001011.1_pt1 | contig 84999 bp, 45 predicted proteins | sample 9134181 | NCBI WGS metagenome assembly JAEEGH01 (sample SAMN16246544, study PRJNA631951) | gut metagenome | biome: gut microbiome; feature: rumen; material: DP-attached | host: Bos | place: Iran: Karaj | collected 2018-10 | reverse complement strand
TTTTTATTAATTATTTACTTTTCACTTTTCCCTTCGCTGCCTGCTGCACACCCTGGTCATTATAGACAAAGGCGACGACACTCAGATGCTCTGGGTTCCAGCCATCTTCGACGGCCTGCGACATCACTTGCGTCTTCCGCTCATCCTCAGCAATCGCGAAGTCATCACCCCACAGCCCGTTGACGGCAGCCCTCAATACATGATTGTGCACATAGTTGGCATTGGCCTTACCATCGGGCATCAGCTGCATCGCAGTAATCTGGTCCTCTACGATCCACACCTGCAACTTTCCCGTTGTTGCCCCATCAGTACCATATTCATCCAGCGCAATCTGGATCTTTCCGTTTTTCAGCGTCGCTGTCAGATCCATTTTCAACGGAGCAGGCTTTGCCAGTTCTTCTTTCACCGCCTTGGCCCAATCCGTATAGTTTACGGCCCCATGCCGGTTCACCAGACCCACTGGCTGATACTCCAGATGCCAATGGTTATAATAGTCATCACCCATCGGTGTGGCGAGCCCCACAACACTGGCATTACCGGCAAAGCCCAACGGCCCGCCATGAATACCAACGGCAACAAATACCGAGTCGCCATAGGTCTGCTGCAGCTGTTCGATCACCTCCGTGCCCTTGGGACAGTTCACACAGCGCTGGCCTGTGAAGTCTTCCAGCAGCACCACCCGCTTTGCCGGTTCCGGCTTGACGTAGATAAGCCGCTCACTCTCATCGATGTGACTGCAGGCCGCAGCCATCAGCGCCATCAGAAACAGGAGGATATGGGACTTGATCTTCATAGGCGTCAGAAATTATAGTTATACGAGAGTGTGAAACCTTTCGTGGCCGGCACATAGCGGCAGACACCACCTGAACAGTTATAGCCTGCACGTGTCCTGCCGTAGCCCGCCTGCAGACGATGAGCACCGAAATTGCAGGTCACCAGACCCTGATAGTAGTGGATCTTGGTATCGCCGTTGTTCCACATATCACTCACCGTCAGCATCCAATGGGGCGCCAACGAGAGTTCCAGCAGTCCGAAGGTCCAGTCGCCCTGGTCATCTTTCGTCGCCAGATACTGCAACTCTCCGCGCAGCTTCGTCTTGGGAGCAAGCTGGTAGAGGGCGTCGGCAATGAAGATGTTGGCGTGGATCATCCCACCCTCACCTTCAATGACCGTCTTGTTGTACTGCTGATTCATGTACATCACATTCAACTTGAAGTCTTTGCTCAGCTTACGTGACAACTGTACATCGAGATCCTGATAGTAAGTAGTGCCTTCCCAACGCACATGGGAGAAGTTCAACTTGACATTCATACCATACTTACCACCGAGGGCTGTCTTACGTTTGAAGTTATAGCCTGCCTCAGCCTGCCAGGCCCACTCACCGTCTGCCAACTGTGTCGCATAGGGATAAAGGGCTGCCAAAGCATAAGTCTGGTCTTGTGTGAAGGCAGGCAGATGATTGATGAAGGAAGAGGTGCCCAACTGCATGCGCTTGCTGCGGAATGCCATATTTTCACTCCGCTTCCCCTGCAACAACAGACTCAGCCCTTTCTTCGAATAAGAACCCGAGAACATCACTGCCGTACCTTTGTCGTAACTGAAACCGTTGTCGAAGGAGGGATCCTGCGTCTTCTGCGCATATTCCGCCAACAGGCTCCACGGTCCGCTGTTCAGTGTCACTCTTGCGTCCCAGGCATTCACAAACTCCGGAATATTATACAGGTGGGTGGGATCGGCATAGACATCTTCCTTCTTCTCATATTTATTCACCCACGAGCCTCCCAGCATCAGCTTCGTGTCACCCTCCTGCATGGAATGGATCCACTCGTCTAAATGCAGTTCCACATCAGCACCACTCACCAACGACTTATTCCACGACCAATAGTTGCGCTGCTTACCGCTAAGTGCCTTCATGGTGACACCCTTCATGGGTCTCAGCACCAGACGACCACCCAACAATGAGTTGTCGATACCCAGCGAACGCTCCTCGTATGTGCGAAGGATAAATCCCGAGCCGAACTGCTCATAGAAGGTTCCTGCCGTCAGTTCGGCACAGCCCAGCTGTCCTTTCACCCAGAAGTGAGGCACGCCCCAGCCTTCGAAGTCGTTCTCGAAACCTGGCAGCGGATGTTCCAGATATTCTAACCTGACACCGGCATCCACATAACGGCTCTGCATCATCAGGTCGAGATAGGTGTTCGTCAACAGGTCCTCCGTCTTTTCAGCACCGGTCTTGTCGTCATTCTGCGGCAACAGCATGTCGCTCTGAACGCTTCCGCTCAGCGTTACACCGTTCTGTTCCTGAGCTGATATGCCCAGACCACAGCACAAACCTACTATGACCAACAACAGCCTCACCTTCCCACTTCTCTCACTTTCTCTATCAGTTCTACCTCTGCACCGTCGGTATAGCCCTGATGCTTATAGACGATGTTGCCTTGACCGTCGACAATCAGCACATACGGAATCATCTGGATGCCAAAAGCGCGCTTCAGGTCACTATTCGGATCGAGCAACACCTCATAGTCCCAACCATGATTGTCTACCAGCGGCTTCACCTTATTTATATTCTGGGCTTGGTCGATGCTGACGGCGATGATTTTCACACCCGTCTCCTGCTGCCATTCCTCATAGACCTCACTGATGGCATCCAACTCGCGATTACAGGGCTTGCACCAGGTGGCAAAGAAATCGATGATAAACGGCCGACCTCCGTTAGAAAGCGTATCCGTCGAGACAGCCTTGCCGTTAATATCCTTCAAGGTGACCTTAGGCAGCTGAGCCTGAACGGTCAGCATACACACAAAGCTTATCAGTAATATCAAAAGCCTCTTCATATTTCAATCAGTTGATAATCGTTTTGAGTTGCAAAGATAGCCTTTTTCTGAGAAACCTACAAATTTTATGGGCTTTTTTTTGTGATTTCGGGAAATATCACTACCTTTGCCGCAGAACAAACAATTCTAAACAACATTGATGATGAAAAAGAGACTATTCCTAATGATGGCCGCCATCCTCACCTTTTGCGGCACCGTGACCATACAGGCACAAGTGATGAAATCTGCCGACCTGGAGAAATATGCCAAGCAGAAATACGGCGACAAGTGGCTCGATGCTGCCGCCAACCTCGCCAAAGGACTCACCCTCGACAAGAATGAATCGCTGACCTATCAGCAGATTATCGAAAGTCCGGGGAAGAGCAAGCAACAGCTCTACGTGGCCCTGAACTACTGGGTGACTGCCACCTTTAAGGACAAGCAGGCCATTACGCTCAACGATAAAGAGGCAGGATGTATCATCGTGACGGCCTCTATCGTCGACATCGCCCGTCACACAGGCACCATCAACAAATACTCCGTGAGCATCGCCCCCGTCATCCGTCTCGACATCAAGGACGGAAAGGTGCGTGTCACTTACACCGTACAGACCTACGATGTACTGGCCGACATCTCCGGAGGCTGGCTAAGTCCGTTTGAGGCGGACATGAGCACCTTTGGCGACTCGAAGCGTAAGAAGGACGATAAGACCAACCCCTATCTCTATGACTCCCAATGGGAGATTGCCAAGCACTATCCTTTCGTGGAGAAAGACTCCCAGAAGCGCACCTGTGCCAAGGCCCTCGTAATGACCCACGCCTACTCCAACGCCATCATGGACAAGGTGGAGGAGGCCATCAAGAACGGCATCATCGGCAACGAGGATGACGACTGGTAATCAAAATTATTGTGTGGCTTTTCCTGCCCTCAGATCGCGGATGTACTGACAGAAGCGGTCAATGAGGGAGATTCTCTCCTTGTTTGGTACGTCGATGAGCGAGGCACCGTTGTTGAACTGCATCACAGTTGGCTTCTGCTCATCGAACAAGGGCCAATTTGGCAGGCCGTTTCCGTTAGGATTACCACCCGTCTTGGCGAAGTTCACCCAGTATTGTTGCATCAGTTCGCCAACCTTCTTCTCCTGAGGATATTTGTCACCCTTATTGTCGAACGCTCCCTTCAGATATATGATATCATCAGCGTGGGCAGCACCACGACGGTTGCCCTTGGCATAGACGGTAGTGTCTGATTTCTGGGCGAGGTAAGCCACATAAACAGGACTCTTTCCCGTCTTCTTCTGCAGGGTGGCCCAGGCGTATGCAGGCCATCCGAAACTCAAGTCGCGTACCACATCACGAAGGCTGTAAAGACGCTCCTCGTCTGTACGGCCCGGGTAAAGGACCTTCAGACTGTCGCCCCAATGGCCTGGCAACGAACTGAGTTGCTGGTTATACATCTCTTCGCTCACCGAGTCGAATTCTACGGCACCCTCGTCGCTGTTGTGCATGATCAGCACAGGCACATCGTTGTATTCGCCTTTCTGATAGAGGTCGTAGAGGGGCGCAGTCATCACATAGCCGTCGATGATGGGCGCGCTGCCCTGGAAGTTCACATCATTACCCGTGAGCGACTTGGCATCCATCTGGCGCAACTCGTCGATGCTCTTTTTCTGCAACTGGTTCATAAACAGATAGCCCAGCATCTGAGCCGTCGTCTGGTCAATGAGACTCAGGGGCGACATGAAGGCACCGCTCTCGCTGATACAGGCACGGAACAAGCCCTTGGCCAGAGGCGACGCACAGAGGATGTTACAACTCATGGCTCCTGCCGACTCACCAAAGATAGTCACCTTCGCTGGGTCGCCGCCGAAGTTCTGGATGTTTCGCTGTACCCACTGCAGGGCGAAGATCAGGTCGAGCATGCCATAGTTGCCAGAATGTCCCTCGGGATTCTCCTTGGCCAAGTCGGCATGCGCCAGATAACCCAGTGCTCCGGCACGATAGGCGACAGATACGGTGACCACACCACGACGGGCCAGACTCTGCCATAGTTCACCGCCATAGTGTTCTGTGCGGAATCCGCCACCATGAATAAACACCATCACGGGCAGGGCCTCACTCACCTTCTTGGCAGGAGTCACCACGCTGAGGTAGAGACAGTCCTCGTCCATCATGTCGTAATTCACATAACTCTTTTCGGGCTGCGGAGGCCACTTGGCAGTTTTCATAGCTTTGAGCACACCCGTCCAAGGCTTGGCAGGCTGCGGCGCCTTCCAACGGAGGTCGCCAACGGGAGGCGCCGCAAAGGGAATGGCATAATAACAGGCGAGGTCATTGCCTTCGAGCACACCCTCCAGATCACCCGTTTCCACATGAGTCTTCAGCAACGGCTGGGCCAGAGCCGTCATCACGCCCATCAGTCCGCAGACTGTAATGAATAGTTTTCTTCTCATTGTTGTTAGAATTTATAAATCGTCGTTGACGACAATGGTAAATGTGCTGCAAATTTAGTGATATTTCCTGAAACTGCAAAATAAAGCCGCAAAATTTGTGGGTTTGTCAGAAAATCGCTATCTTTGCAGCATGAATTTAGAACCATCCTAAAACATAGAAGATATGAAGAAAATCTACCTTTTCATGGTCATAGCGCTCCTGCCGCTGCTGGCAAGTGCTCAAGTTAACTGTGTTATCAACAACTATCCCGTCTACAAAACGGAATATAGCGATAGGGCTTCGACATTACAAACAACGTGGTCTGATTTTTCTCGCTATATCTTAATTAAGACGAATAAGACGAGTTTTGATGAATGGTATTATGCAGACTGCATTGAAGGTGATACAGATGTTGATCCTGAGAACGCCATGTACGTCACACCCAAAGCTTATCTTATTAAAAAAGGCGAATACTTTGGAGAGAACGGATACCAGTTGAAGCTCTACAACTTCGGCAATGATATTTATGGCAATGACGGCACACCTCCAACCTCTGGTTATGCGCAGGCAGAAACGACTCCGCTCGGCACAGCCATCTACTATCCACACGGTGAAGGATTAAACAATCACACCTTCTCATGGTCGCTTTCGAAAGAAGAAGTTGAAATGCTGATTAAAGACAAGACGGGTTCTGTTCCTGTTACGCGTTGGATTTGCTTTGCTTCAAAAGGAAACCAAGCTGTAGAAACTGCTCCTTATCCCTATATCTGGATAAAAATGACCATTGAGATCACTACCGCCAAAGAACAGCAGAAATTCTATTATGGCATAAAGGACCTTAACTATTGGTATCATTGGAATCCCAATGGCAGTTTGGACAACTCTCAGGTTCAGAATGGCTGGTCGGCTTTGGTGTTTGATATTCAGGAGCCACGAGATGGCTACACCACCAAGGATCAACCGTGGATTAGCAGAATAAGTAATGCCCTTGTTATGAACCGTGTAAAGATCGACGGTAAGAGCAAATACTACTTTGCTCCGAAGGGGAACATCAAGATTACTGCCCAGAACGGCAAGGTATACACAATTAGTCCGGAGGGTGATAGCAACCAAACTACCTACAATAAACTTTTCTCGCAAAACGGAAATCAGTTCACATGGGATGAAGCTACGCTTGAAGACATCCTTAATAATAACTCTATTATCTATGGTGGGGAGGGAGCCGGTGTGTTCAACAACGATATTCTCTATGCCATGGAAGAAAATGGGAAAAAGACACCTATCGCCCGTCTGACACAGGAGCAGAATGCCTCTGATTACAATTCCTGGGAGGAAGCAGGCTCTCTGAAACTTATCCATTATTTGCCCATAGGCTCAACCATTGATGACGTCCACGCAGGCCAGGCAGAAGAGAATACCGTGCTCTACGACATACTCAATGCCATCAGCAGTTCTGAGACACGTGATTACGGTCTTGAGAACATAAGTCGTCAGCTCCGGGCATGGATTGGCTATGTGAAGAATGACGGCAACAATGTGGCGCAGTATGTTGAGCAAGAAAAATACGACGATGATAACAAAGCTACGTTCCTTGTTTCATGGCATCGACCGGTCAATGCTCACATAGAACAGATTTCAAGCAAGACTCAAGAAGATTATCTATACATCATCGACTATCTGAGACTGTATGACTGGCGCGGCGAGAGATATGGTTATATGTGGGATGACCACTATTGGTTCTGGACATATTATAATGTGAAAGAGATAGACGTTGATCTCAATCCATATCATGTGAAGACCAATCTACATCAGGAAGAAGGTGAATGGACATACCTGAACCAAGTCTCAACCCCGATAGAATTAAAAACCATTAAGACCACATTCGATCAAGTCGGACCAGGAGTAGCCGATTTAGGCAGATACTCATTTGACTTGTGCATTGAAAAGGACGAGATGATGCCATATACATATTCTAACAAGAACAATACCCTGAAGGCATATCTGGGATTAGATCCTGAGAATAATGTCAACAAGGCCCGTTTTGGTGGGATCTACTACAACAGGAACGGAGAGAATGCAAAGAGCTTCAGCGTTATAGTACCCGTTACGGTGAAATACGAATGGGGCAGCGTGACGGCTGATTTCCGAATCAATATCGAGAATGAATCTGGAAGCGATGACAACGAAGTCATCACCTTCACCACCAGCAAGGGCCTGACGTATGAAGGCAATACGAAAACGCAGAAGGCCACGCTGATAGGTGTAGATGCAGAGAAGACCGGTGAGGTAAAAGTGCCTGAGGCTGTGTTCAAGGAAGATTACTCATTTATCGTGACGGCTATTGCCGGTAATGCATTCGACGGCTGTACGCAGATAGAGAAGGTAGAACTGCCGAAGAGCATTGAGGACTTTGCGGCAGGTGCTCTCTCGGGCTGCACATCACTTCAGGAGATTAGTATTATCGACGGTGGTGGACGATTCTGCACGGTCGACGGCGTACTCTTCAGCATTGGCAAAGATGTACTGATGGCCTATCCTGCTGCCAAAGGCTATACATATGAGATTCCTACGACGGTTACCACAATTCTTGATGGTGCCTTCGCCCATGCCCAGCTCACCTCGCTGACGGTAGGCTGGTACAATCCTGGTGCTATAGCCGTTGATGTTGCGGCCTTCGAGGGCGTTGACTTCGAGAACTGTGAGTTGAGCGTTCCTCTTGGCATGTCTGCCGACTATCGCCAACACAAGGTCTGGGGGCTGTTCATGAACGTCATTGGCGAAGAGACAGCTATTGTTGATGGTGTTATCTATAGTGTAAATGAAGACGGCACAGCATCGTTCGAAGGACCTGCCGACAAGGATATCACTGGCGACTACGTCATCGAGTCTCCAGTCATTATCAATGGTGTCGAAGTGCCTGTGACGGAGATCAGCGATGGTGCCTTCGAGGACTGTACGGAGCTGACCAGCGTAACCATCCCCAGCACTGTAGAGAGTATCGGCGAGAATGCCTTCAAGGGCTGTAAGAACCTTGAAGAAATCTACTGCGAGTCAGGCGTTCCCATCAATCTGGGGAAGATCAAGAGAGTCAGGACGCGCACAGGCGAGGTAATCACCCAGTTCGAGGGCATCGACTTCGACAAGTGTATCCTCTACGTACCTATCGGTTCAAAGACGGCCTACGAGAATGCAGAAGGTTGGAACCAGTTCAAGCACATCGTGGAGTATGATCCGACAGGCATTCGTGACATCCGTCAGCCTTCTAACGGACAAGATGTCTACTATAACCTCCAGGGGCAACGTGTCACTAACCCCACCAAGGGCCTATACATCAAGAACGGCCAGAAAGTCGTGGTGAAGTAGACTACCTTTGCAAAACTGATGAGAAGGATTATATTGTTTTTGGTTGTGATGGGCAGTATAGTTTATGCGGATGCCCAGGAGTTGGTGGAATTCAAGTTGCAACGGTCGGGGGTGTTTCTGACGACTGCTGGTGAGGACTATGCCGTCGTGGAGTTCCAAGGCAAGAGTGCCGAGGAGCTCTACACGATGGTGAAAGACAATGTCTCGGAGTATTATGAGAACCCCGAGGACATCCTCACGGAAGAGGACAACAAACTGACGGTCAGAGGGGGCTGTAAGGACTTCGTGATGTGGAACTTCATGATGGTCGCCACGCAGTTTGGCGCGTTCTACGACCTGACGTTCCGTTTTAAGGACGGACGAATCAGGATTGATGCCCCAGTCGTTGAGGATGAACTGATTGCAACGGCCAGTGTGTTGAAGAAAGGCACATCGGCATCCTTCAAGACGATGCTGGGTTCATTCTATAAGAACGGGGATTGGAAAGAGAAGGCCAAACCCAAAATCATCCAGATTGAAAACTATATCAATACCACGGTAAATCAGCTGTTAGGGCTGATTAAGTCAGAAACAGCCGATGATGACGACTGGTAATAAAATAACAAACTAAAAGCTATATGATATGAAAAAACTATTTTTACTCTTACTGGTACTATTTGCCACAACAATGGCAAAAGCCGACGACATGGTACTGCAAGTCCTGTTGTCTGATGGTCAGGTGGTGTCCATCAATCTCAATGAAGAGCCACGGACCACTTATCAAAATGGTAATCTGGTGATTACATCCACCAAGAACACAGTGACTTATCCCCTGGAGAAAGTGAGACGTTTCACATACGTCACTGCTACAGGCATCGACTCTCCCAAGATGTTAGGGGCTTCATTCTCTAATGACGGTGAGACGTTGACCTTTAAGGGTCTGAAGCCTCACACCAAGATCTATCTCTACAACGTAGCAGGACAACTGCTCAAGACGATCGACAGCGGCGAACAAAGCCAGACTGTTATCTCTGCCTCTCACATGCCCTTTGGGGTCTATGTCGTAAAAGTCAATGGCGGAACCTTCAAAATCACAAAGCGATGAAAACAAGTTTTTATAAGAGTATACTCGTCTTGATTCTCACGATGTTAGCTCTGCCAATGATGAGCCAGGACTATATGAATATCTATTTTAAGAATGGAACATATAAGAAAATACAACTAAATAATGTCATTGAACTTTCAAATTCTTCATATGATTCTGATGGTAATTCACATGGTGACATTCAATATCAGCATATCTTAACAAAATACAATGAACATATTTATAATATCGCTGAAGTTGATAGCATCACATTTACGAAATGTAGTGAAAACGAAGTTAAAAATAATATGGTCTCAACCATAAATACTATTTTCCCAATTTTAAATACAACCGAAACTATTGAAGGTGTTGAAACTCAATTAGAGTCCATAAAGCAATCCCATGGAATTGAAAATGCATGGATTGATGATAACACTCTTTACGTCCAGATTAAAGATGGTGAAATTGTATCTTTTAGTTATCCTGATTCGCAAGAGTATAAAGAGGATGATGAAGTTGATGCAGCAAGGACAAGGCATTTATTGGAGTCCATTCGAACTAAAGTTAATATGATTTCCTCAACAGGTAACAAGAATTTAAGAGTCGCCATCGTTAATCAAACAAAAAATGACAATGGGCCTAGTTTTATTAGAATGAGGAATCGAATACATGAAATTGAACTTTTTTTAATTGATCTAGGGATTATTCCAATAATAGAAGATCCAACTTTAGATTTCTATTATTCTGGGATGTACAATTATGATCTTATCATTCTTTTTACACATGGTGGAATAAGGAAACAGGGTAGTGAGTATGAACGAGATAAAGATGGAGATCCTATTCATACCTATCTAACATCAAACGAAGTAGGAGAATATTTCTCAATTCATGACGTTGTTAATGGAGATGAAATAGTTGACGAATGGATAAATAAAAGAGATGAATTGATTGAAAATACAATATATGAAAAAGCTCGTGATGATGAAAATGTTGGCCTTCGTGTAAGTTGGCATAGGGAAATAAGAGGAGTTACACCCACTTGGGTTGCTTATATACAGATTCCTGAAAATTTCTTCAAATATTATTCAAAAGGAACTTTCCATGATAATTCCATTATTTTTGCTGGTGTTTGTCATAGTCTACAAGAATCTCATAGCCTTGCAAAGAAACTACATGATAACAATTTGGGTTATTACCTTGGGTATACAGATGAAGCACTCACTTATACTGCTAGAAATGCTGCAAAAGAATTTGTAGGAAACCTTTTGACAGGAAAATCTGTCCAAAAAAGCAGAACAGATTTACCTAATCATTATAAAACCGATATTAATACAAATGCGAAATTAGAGCTTTCAGAAAAAAATGAAGGCAACATTATGTTTCTATTCCCAACAATAACAAATGAAATCTCTCCAAGTGTAGCTAATAAACAGTATGCAGAAAACCATTATGTTGAAGTTGAAGGTTCTACTAGAACGATGAATCCAGATGGTATAACTATAGGTTTTATTTATGGCACTGGGGAAAACTTTGTTGTGGACAAACATGTTACTGACGTAACTCTAACTCCAAAGGAAGATGGATATTACAACTTTAAAGGAAAATTGACAGACATAGAAATAGACAAAACATATTTTTATCGTGCATATACCTATGATGACGAGAACTATAATTTTGGTGAAAGATATTCTTTCAAAATCGAGAAACAGCAGGATGATTTCAATAAGGAACTGATGATATCCCGTCAGGTGGATGGGGTGGATTACAAAGTCTATAAGAAGATTATTGACAAGTCTGACTATCATGAAAACCCTGATGGATGGAAATGCTATCGTTCTCAACTGATACTGGAGACCTCCAAGGGAGGTAAAAACAATTCAACGGTCATAGACGATCAAATCTACCTTGACGATTCAAAGGGTCATCATGGAGGTCAGACCCCCTGCATGTTACTTGACTATAATACGAACCACATGTACGTATTCTGCAATTCCAAAGATGCTGACTATCAATACTCAATGGAAGGATATGCCTATGTCTCACCGATGGACAATGTCAATTTTCAGAAAGAGACCGTGTTCACTTATGCCAATTTCGGCTGGTATCCCTATTTCCGTGATTTGGGAGATGGCAGCGTGACTGTTGATTTCTTCAGCTTCGCTGGCTATTATGCTTTGAGAGCTATCAGGCAGCCAAATGGCTCTTGGGATCTATACGTAGGTGGACAAATCTATCCTGAAGATTACGCAGCTATGCAAGCAAAAAATCCTGCGATACTTGTTATTGGAAAATAGGCTTTTAAAATAGACAGACAATCAGGGGGACCAGCTAGTCCCCCTGATTGCTTATTTATTCAGCTAATGTGAAGTCGAGCTGTTTGCGCTCGACGTTGGCACGGGCGACCTGGATACGGATGGGATCACCAAGCTGGTACTTCGTATGGTTGCGGCGACCGACAATCACAAAATTCTTCTCATCGAAGTCGTAGTAGTCGTTGCCAAGGTCGCGGATGGGAATCATTCCCTCGCAATGGTTCTCATCGATCTGCGCATAGATGCCATAGCTGGTGAGGCCGGAGATATGGGCATCGTAGGTATTGCCGATCTTATCCTCCATAAACTCCACCATCTTGTATTTGATCGAGTCGCGCTCAGCATTCTGCGAGATCTGCTCCATGTCGCTGCAGTGCTCACAGAACTCCTCGTACTTATCCTTATTCGCAGAACGGGCACCATCCTGGTATTTCGTCAGCAGACGGTGGACCATCATATCGGGATAACGACGGATGGGCGAGGTGAAGTGGGTGTAGTAGTCGAAGGCCAGACCGTAGTGGCCGATGTTATGGACACTGTACTTCGCCTTCATCATCGCCCGCAGGGCTACGGTCTCGATGGCATTCTGCTCGCGGGTTCCCTCAGCATCTGACATCAGGGCATTGAGCGACTTGGTGATGGCTCCCTTCGTACCGCTGGTCTTCACCTTGTAACCGAACTTCGAGACGAACTGACGCAGGTTCTCGAGCTTCTGGGGATCGGGCTGGTCGTGGACACGATAGGGCAGCGTCTTGGCTTTCTGACCCTTCTTTACACGTCCTATCGATTCCGCAACGGTGCGGTTGGCCAGCAACATGAATTCCTCGATGAGTTTATTGGCATCCTTCGACATCTTGAAGTAGGCCTTCACAGGCTTGCCCTTCTCATCGATATCGAAATGCAGTTCCTCACGGTCGAACTTCACAGAACCGTTCTTGAAACGGGCAGCACGGAGTTTCTTGGCGAGGGCATCGAGGATGATGAGCTCGGTGGCATTCTCTCCCATATAGGGATTCTTCTTCGTGGCGGCAGGAGCAGGCTCACCGGTGCCGTCCTTCACCCCATTGTCCTCGAGAATCTGCTGCACCTCCTCATAGGCATAACGACGATCACTCTTGATGACGGTATGCGCGAGGTGCCACTTCTTGACATTGGCCTCAGCATCGAGTTGGAAGATGACGCTGTAACAGAGCTTTTCCTCATCGGGACGCAGCGAGCAGATGAAGTTACAGAGGCGCTCAGGGAGCATGGGGATGGTGCGGTCGACGAGATAGATGCTCGTGGCACGGTTGTAGGCCTCCTTGTCGATGGTAGAGCCTTCCTTCACATAGTGCGAGACATCGGCGATATGCACGCCCACCTCCCAAAGGCCGCTATCCAGCTTGCGGATGGAAAGGGCATCATCGAAGTCCTTGGCATCCTTGGGGTCGATGGTGCAGGTGAAGACATCACGGAAGTCCTCACGACGGGCAATCTCCTGTTCGGTGATGGCGGCGTCGATCTTCTCAGCTGCATCCTCCACATTCTTCGGATACTTATAAGGTAGGTTGTACTGCGCGAGGATGGCATGCATCTCGGCATTGTTCTCACCCGTCTTACCCAGGATATCCACCACAGAGCCGATAATGTTCTTATGCTCGGCATCAGGCCATTGTACGACCTTCACGACAGCCTTATCGTCGGTCTTTCCGCCCTTCAGTTTACGTTTGGGGATGATGATATCATGGACGAAGGTGGAGTCCTGCGGAATCAGGAAAGCCCAGTCCTTTTCGACACGGAGTTTTCCGACAATCTGGTCGTGGGCACGACGCACAATCTCAATCACCATCGCCTCCTTGATATGCTTATCACGACGGGCCATATACGAGACCTTCACCTTGTCGCCGTCCATCGCCGACATCGAGTTTCGCTCAGCCACAAAAACAGGCGTTCCACCGTCATCGGGCAGGAACGAGTTACGACCTGAGGCCTTACGACGGAAGGTGCCTTCCTGCACCTGCGTCTTCATATTCAGACGGTAGGCGTTGTCGCTGACTTTCGAGAGGAAGTCATCCCACGCCATCTCTTCCATCGTGTCGATGGCGAGCATCTTCAACGGATGGGTGTCGAGTTTCAGTGCCTTGAAAATCTGCTTGAACGTGAACGTTTCGTTCGGATGATGCTGGAACAGGTTCTGCAACAGTTCGCTGACCTGCTTCTTACCCAGTCTTTTTCCACCTTTTTTCTTTCCCATAGACTTATATTTTAGTTCTTTGCCGCAAAGATACAATTTATTTTTGAAATAAAAGACAAATCAATGTTTTTTTTTAACGACAACTAAGACAACTATAACAACATTCAATCAAGGTCGAAAAGAAAAAGTTGTCCAAGTTGTCCAAGTTGTCGTAAAAAAATAGTACCTTTGCACCAAATTTCGTGTCAGATGAAGATTTTAATCACTGGAGCGAGCGGGTTTATCGGCTCATTTATCGTGGAAGAGGCACTCAAGCGTGGCTTCGAGACATGGGCAGCGGTGCGTAAGAGCAGTTCGAGGGAATGGCTCAAGGATGAGCGCATACACTTTATCGAACTGAACCTCTCGTCGAAGGCACAGCTCGTGGAACAACTGCGAGGTATGGACTTCGACTACGTGGTGCATGCCGCAGGAGTGACGAAGTGTCTGAACAAGGCGGACTTTCACCGTATCAACACCGAAGGCACGAAGAATCTGGCAGAAGCTCTCCTCGAAGTAAAGATGCCGTTGAAGCGTTTTGTCTTCGTGAGCAGCCTCAGCATCTTCGGCGCCATCAAGGAGCAAGAGCCCTACGAAGAGATCCGTGAGAGCGACACACCGCAACCGAATACGGAGTATGGGCGCAGCAAGCTGGAGGCAGAGCAATTCCTCGCCACCACTACCCTACCTTATATTATATTAAGGCCTACAGGCGTCTACGGGCCTCGTGAGAAGGATTACTTCATCATGGCCAAGAGCATCAAGGGCCACAGCGACTTCGCCGTAGGCTACAAGCGTCAGGACATCACCTTCGTCTACGTGAAGGACGTGGTGCAGGCCGTGTTCCTCGCCCTCGACAAAGGTGAGAACGGGCGTCAGTACTTCCTCTCCGACGGTGAGGTGTATCAGAGCACGACGTTCAGCGACCTCATCCACGAGGAACTGGGTCGTCCCTGGTGGATACGGACCACGGCTCCGGTATGGGTGCTGCGGATCGTCACCTTCTTCGGTGAGTATATCGGAAGGATGACGGGCAAGGTGACGGCCCTGAATAATGACAAATACAATATCCTGAAACAGCGCAACTGGCGCTGCGACATCCAGCCTGCCATCGATGAACTGGGATACAAACCCACCGTGAAGCTGGAGCAGGGGGTAAAGGAAACTATCCAATGGTACAAGGAGAATGGATGGCTGTGACATTGGACATTGAAGATTGAACATTGAAGATTGAACATTGAAGATTGAACATTGAAAATTGAACATTGAAAATTTTTAAGGATATATTCAAGATTGAGAAGAAGCCGCGGAAGGGGTTGTTGGCGGTGGAGTGGGTCATCATGGGCTATACGCTGCTGACATTGATGTTGGGTCTCTTCATGAGTACGAAGATCTACAATCTCGACCCCATCATCTGGGGACGATTCCGCATCGTGATGATGACCCTCGCCCTCTGGCTCGTCTATCGGATGATACCCTGCCGTTTTACGCTGTTCTGTCGCATCGGTCTGCAGCTGGTCCTCCTGTCGTGGTGGTATCCTGAGACCTACGAGTTCAACCGTCACTTCCCCAACCTCGACCATCTCTTCGCAGGCTACGAGCAGCAGTTCTTCGGGTGTCAGCCTGCCCTGCTGTTCTCACAGGCCTATACACATCCTGTCTTCAGCGAGCTCATGCATCTGGGCTACGCCTCGTATTTCCCCCTGATAGCCGTCATCACGCTGTTCTACTTCTTCAGGAGATATGAGGAGTTCCTGCGTGCGGAGTTCATCATCCTCACGGCGTTCTTCATCTATTACGTCATCTTTATCTTCCTGCCTGTCACTGGTCCGCAGTACTACTATCTGGCAGCAGACATAGAAAATATCGCCAACGGGGTGTTCCCCAACGTCGGCAACTACTTCTCCACCCACATGGAACGAGTGGTCACCCCAGGCTGGAGCGACGGATTCTTCTACGCCCTGGTGGAGAGTGCCCACGATGCCGGTGAACGTCCTACAGCCGCCTTCCCCAGCAGTCATGTGGGCATCACCACCATCCTGATGTTCCTGGCATGGAAGGCAAGATGCAAACCACTCTTCTGGGGTATGATGCCCTTCTACGTGCTGATGTGCTTTGCCACCGTCTATATCCAGGCACATTATGCCATCGATGTCATCGCAGGGTGGATCTCGGCGACCGTATTTTTTGTCGTTTTGCATTTTTTATACGATAAAATTTGTCCAGTTCGAAAATAATGCCTATCTTTGCACACGGATTAGTAAGGATAAAGACATGATAACATCGAGGATTCCGACATGATGAAAGTCGGGATTCTTTTGTTTTTTGTCCGTCCAGAGTATTGAATAATTAATTACTAAAAAAGAAGATATTATGGCATATATGTCACAAGAAGGCTACGACAAACTGATAGCCGAACTGAAACGCTTAGAAAGCATTGAGCGCCCTAAAGCCTCTGCAGCCATCGCTGAAGCCAGAGAGAAGGGTGACCTGAGTGAGAACTCCGAATATGATGCCGCCAAGGAGGCACAGGCACATCTCGAGGATAAGATCAACCAGCTGAAGCTGACCATCTCGGAGGCGAAAGTGGTAGACACCAGCCGTCTGAGTACGGATGCTGTACAGATCCTGTCGAAGGTAGAGATGACCAACCTGACGAACAAGGCCAAGATGACCTATACCATCGTCAGCGAGAGCGAGGCCAACCTCCGCGAAGGCAAGATCTCTATCAAGACCCCTATCGCCCAGGGCCTGTTGAACCACAAGGTGGGTGACGAGGTGGAAGTACGCATCCCCCGCGGCACCATCAAACTCCGTATCGACAAAATTACCGTAGGGTAAATTGTCAAATAGTAAATTGTCAAATAGTCAAATACTAAGATGGATATTTTTTCAAAGATTGCTGCTGGTGAGATTCCCAGCTACAAGTGCGCAGAGAACGAGAAGTTCTACGCTTTCCTCGACATCAATCCGCTGGTAAAGGGTCACACCCTCGTGATTCCTCGCCGCGAAGTAGACTATATCTTCGATATGGAAGATGACGAGATCGCAGAGTTCCAGGTGTTTGCCAAGAAGGTGGCCAAGGCCATCGGCAAGGCTTTCCCTTGTAAGAAAGTGGCAGAGGTGGTGCTCGGCCTCGAAGTACCCCACGCCCATATCCACCTCATTCCGATGCAGTCGGAAGGAGATGTGGACTTCCGTCGTGAGAAACTCAAACTCACGGAAGAGGAATTCCAGGAAATCGCCAAGAAAATCCGTGATGAGTTTGTCTAATCAGACAAACTCATCACCATATTTGAGACGTACCTCATTCACGTACTTACGCACCAACGAAGAGTCGTCGCCCTTCTTACAGATCATCAGGACATTACCCTGATCTGCCACAATATAACCCTCAAGACCATTGAAGACACCTACCTTACCCTTCGGCAACTTGATGACGTTGTTGTTACAATCCTCCATCATCACATCCGAATCGATGATGACATTATCGCCTTCCACCTTACTCATCGACTCGTAGACGGCATGCCAGGTTCCAAGATCTGCCCAGCCAAAGTCGCACTTCATCACAAAGACATTCTTGCCCTGCTCCAAGATGGCATAGTCGAGGGAGATATTCGGATAGCGGGGATAGTTCTCTGTGACAAAAGCCATCTCTTCCTCGTAGGTATATTCAATTTTCTTATATCTTAAAGTCCGGAGTACTTCTGGGAAAATGCCCTCAAACGACTGGAGCAAGTATCTTACATTGGCCTGGAAGATACCGGTGTTCCAATAAAACTCACCACTCTGCATGAACATCGTGGCAAACTCACGCTCGGGTTTCTCCGTAAACGACTTCACGGCGTAGACGTCAGGCTTGCAACTCAGATCGCCCAGCTGGATATAACCATAGCCAGGCTCTGGTCGTGTGGGCTTCACACCCATCACCAACAACACATCGTTCTCAGAGACGTAGTTAAAACCTATCTCCACATTCCGCAGGAAACTGCTCTCGTTGAGCACCATCTGGTCAGAGGGCAGCACCAGGACGTTAGCCTCAGGATTCTTCTTATGGATACGCATCGCAGCCCACGCTACAGTGGGAGCCGTATTACGGTGGATGGGTTCTACCATCACATTCCGTTCAGGCACCTCTGGCAACTGCTGTCTCGCTATATCCAAGTATTCTTTACAAGTACATATATATATATTCTCCTTCGGCAGCAACTTGATCACACGGTCGTAAGTAGCCTGAAGCTGGGTCCTGCCTGTTCCGAAGAAGTCGATGAACTGCTTAGGACAGGCCTCCCTGCTTGAGGGCCACAACCTTCTACCGCGACCTCCGGCGAGAATCACGCAATAATTCTGGCTATTTTCCATTTCTTTTCAAGAATATCTATAGTTTCTGTATGATGGTGCGAAGGTACACATTATTATTGAAATAAACAAGTATTTTTAATTTTTTTACCATAAATCTTTGTGGTTTCAGATTTTTGTAGTACCTTTGCAGCGCTTTTCGAGATTAAGTGCTACGCCCAGATGGCGGAATCGGTAGACGCGCTGGTCTCAAACACCAGTGGGGCAACCCGTGCCGGTTCGACCCCGGCTCTGGGTACGAAAGTACCACGTTCAGGCTCAATCAAGACGCTGGTTTCTCAAAAGGCAAGGTGCTGTAAGACAATAACTTACAGCACTTTTTATTTTCTAAAATCCTACTACTGAGCCCTGAGATTTTCCCCACATTTTCCCCACCAAAGCAAATTTGAGTGAAGAATATAAAAAGTTGAGGGCTCAATTTCTTTGTATTTGGGGATTCTTATTTCCCATAATAGTTCGTATTTGTATCAGTCTCTTTTTGATTTCATATAGTCGACAGGGCGGATGCCAAATTGTTTTTGGAAGCATTTCGAGAAATAGGAAGGATTGGAAAAACCTACCATATAACAGATTTCGCTAATGGTGTACTGGTCCTTGCGCAGGAGGATGGCAGCACGTTTGAGACGCATGACTTGTATCATCTCGTTGGGAGTGATATCGGCCAGTGTCTTGATCTTGGCGAAGAGTCCGCTACGACTGATATTCAGCTGTTCGGCAAGGAAATTGACGTTGAGATCGGAATCAGCAATATGCTCATCTATAATCTTGCGCATCTGTTCAAGGAACTGGCTGTCGGTATCGTTGCTGGCTAGGGGAGCGATCGGCTCGAGAGGCTGGGTGGAGAAACGCTCTATGAGTCGTCGACGCATGACAAGGATGTTGCGCAGGCAGGCCTCGAGATATGCTACAGAGAAGGGTTTCTCGACATAGATGTCAGCTCCGACGTCGAGTCCCTCAACCTTGGAGTCGTCATCGGTCTTAGCGGTGAGCATGATGAAGGGAATATGACTGGTGTTGCGATGGCTGCGCACACGACGACAGAGGGCGGCCCCATCCATACGTGGCATCATCCAATCGCTGATGATGATATCGATTTGGTGCCTGGTAAGCTGGTCTAGAGCTTCGATGCCGTCGCTGGCGACATAGATGGTATACTGGTCGGAAAATATGTTAGCCAGGAAGTCGGACATGTCTTTATTGTCCTCGACTATGAGCATGGTCGAGGTGCTGCCACTCTTACCCTGGACTTTGGCGGCAGATGGGTCATCGTAGTGGCTATCGGCAGTTGCGGCCTCCGAGCGGTTAAGAATGGGGTGTGGATGGGAAAGGGGTGACTCCTCTTCCTGACTGACAGGCAGAGTGACGATAAACGTAGAACCATAGCCCAACTGTGAGTTGACGTTAATGGTACCATGATGTTGGTCAACGATATTCTTAACAATGTTAAGGCCGATGCCTGTGCCGGGCTTGTTGCCCTCGGACTGAAAGAAGGGCTCGAAGATGCGCTCGGTATCCTCAGCACGGATGCCTACACCATTGTCGGTAACGCTAATACGGAAATGCTGTTCGTCGGGTTCGACAAGGCAAGCGAGGCTTACAGCGTCCTTAGTGTATTTGTTTGCATTTGTGAGCAGATTGCTAACGACCTTAGTAAGGGCTTCGTTGTCCACAATTGCCGTAAAACGACTGTCGGGATAGTCAACAGTGAAGTGGATGCCTTTTTGTTCGAATGTAGGTGCAAAGCGCTCGCTGACGGCTCTCATGAGGTCGTGGATGTTTTGCGGTGCAAAATGCATGACGAGACTCTGCTGTTCAACCTTACGGAAGTCGAGCAGTTGGTTGACGAGTTCGAGGAGGCGGTGGGCATTGCGGTCGATGACATCGAGTTGCTGGGGGGAGTATTCTTTCTTCAGTTTCTCCAAAGGACCGATGATGAGCGACACCGGAGTACGGACTTCGTGGGCTACCATAGTGAAAAAGTTGAGGCGTGCCTCACGGATTTCTTTCTCTTTCTGCTGCTGCAGATGCTGGAGCTGCTGTTGGTGCTTTTGCTCGGCACGCCTGAGGCGGAAGAAAACATAATACCAGACGGCACCCACGATTAAAAGGAGATAGAAGATGCGGGCCCACCAGCTCCACCAGAATGGAGGTTGCACAGTGATGGTCAGTGTGGCCTCATTAGACGACCACACACCGTGATTGTTGGTGGCACGGACACGGAAAGTATAGGTGCCTGCCGACAGATTGGTATACGTGGCCTGTGGGTTGGCGCCAGAGGTTATGTTCCACCCTTTGTCGAAACCTTCCATCATGTATTCGTACTGGTTGTCGGCTGACGAGCAGTAGCTAAGCGAGGCGAAGAAAAGATTAATCATGCGTGCTTCGTCATAGGTGAGCACGATGCCGTGTGTGGCAGGGATGCTGAGGGGTGTATTGGTGCCCATAGACTGCTGCTGGTTAAAGAAGCGGATGCCAGTGATATAGACGGGCGGCATGTTGCTATTGGCTTTGACCTCGTAAGGGTAGTACATATTGATGCCGTTGGTGGTGCCCAAATAGACACGCCCATCACTCGCCATCAGCGTGGCAGCGGGCTGGAAGAATTCACTAGTGAGACCATCGCTGCGCGTAAAACGCTGAGCACTATTGCTCCCCTGCTGGGGCTCATAGCGCACCAGTCCGCGCTCGGTGGTGAGCCACAGCACACCGTTGTTTTCGATGATGCCCTTGATGTTCTGGTTTGGTACGTTAAGTGTAACAGGGGTAATGTGGCCCTTGCCGTTGGAATCAAGCGTACAGAGACCGGTGGCTGTGGCGAGCCACAGGCGTCCGCTCTCATCGATATGGAGAGCGTTGACATGGTCGTTGAGCGTTGGGTTGCTGTCGCTATTGGTGCGCCGGTATTGCTGATGCTTGCCAGTGGAGGGGTCGTACATCCATACACCAGCGCCATGCGTGGCTATCCAGATGCGGTGCTGCTTGTCCTCGGTGATGTCGATGACCAACGCTTCAGCATTCAAGATGTGTTCGAATGTGTCGTCAGCAGCATTATAACGGTTGAGGCCCCTCATGGTGCCTATCCACAATGTGTTCTTTGAGTCACGGAGCAGGGCATAGACGCTATAGTCGTCGAGACCTTTGTTGTTGGAAGCGTAGGTGTAATTACGCAGGCCGCCCGACATAAGGTTGAGGACGTATAGTCCACGGGAATAAGTACCTATCCACAGTTCCTTGTCACGCAAGGTCAGGGCGTGGACGTTGAGATGTGACAGATCATCACTGTGAGGGTAGGATGTGAGACGATTCTGCTGTGGTACGTAGCACGACAGTCCGCCATCGTCACTACCTATCCATATGTATCCCTGGTGGTCCTCGCAGAAGCACGAAACAATGTTACCGGTATGGTTGTTGGAGGTGTCAATATGCTTGAAGAGTTGGTTGGCGGCCGACAGATAGGTAACGCCGCCATAGAACGTTCCGAACCACAGGCCACCCTCATGATCGGTCGTAACAGAGTATACAAACCGGTTAGCCATGTTGTTCTGCGCCAGTTGGTGATGCCACTGGCCTGTCTGAGGATTATAGGTGAGCAGTCCCTCATCGCAGCCCACATAGATGACATTGCCCGAAGAGTAAAGCGTATAGATGTGGTGAGCTGGGGGCTGAGAACCCGATGGTGTGGTCGGGGTCACAGTGCCATCGCTGTGGAATTCGAGAAGTCCCTGTTCCCAAGAGCCGAGCCACATGCGTCCGTCGTGAGTCTGTAACATGCAGAATGCACGATACTGACCGGAGTTAGCTATTGGCTCGAAGCGGTTGTGCAGACGATTGAGACGGCTGATGGCAGAGGAATGGTTACTGACGGCCCATATCTGGTTGTCATGATCGACGAGTACCTGTGTAACGCCCTTGACATCGTAATGTCTGACAGCCTTCGTGGTGAGGTTGTAGCAGACGATGCCCTGCTCCATGGAGGAAACCCACAACTGATTCTCATGATCGATTGTGAGGTGGCCTACTGTGGTGCTGATGTCGAGGGGCAACTGTTCGATGAACATGCTGCTAAGGTTGAGACGATAGACACCCTTGACTGTACCGGCATAGATGTAGCCATCATGTTCGAAGAGTGCCGAGATGTACTGGTCTGATCCCAATTGTGTGATGGGGAACGTGGTGACCCGGATGCCATCATAGTGGCACAGACCATTGTCGGTGCCAAACCACATAAAACCATACTTGTCTTGTAGGATATTACGCACAGTGTTTGATGACAATCCGTCGTCCATATTGATGGTACGGAAGGTGAGGTCACCACCTCCCTGGGCAGGCAATTGTAGTGTTGTCAGCACAAGGGCTATCAGCAGTCGTATCTGTTTCATTCTCTTCGTTTTGAATTCTTGTCTTATTTCATCTGCATCGCTTCCAGGAACAGCGTTTGCTGTGGCGTGGGATTGTCGATGAAACGAAAAGTCCATGTCGTATTGTCTACATAGAGTCCGGCATCGTTGAGCCAGACGTCATAGTCGATGGGGGTTGTCGTGTCTGTCAAACGGCGCAATTCCGTGAGTGGGCCACCCGCAATCTCCTGGGCAGCAGTCCAGAACTCTTCTTCCGAGAAGCCACGCTGCAACTCTTTGTAGTAGCGTTGGTAGAGCAGTCGCATGAGGTCATCGAGAGAGCGTTGCTGCGACGTCTTACGACGGATGTCAATATCGAGCAGCAGTCCGATGACAGGACCTTTGAAATAGTAGTTCACACGGACATCGCGCTCGTTGTCGTCTTGATTCATGAAGTTGAGCCATATGTCGTAGCTGCTCTGGCGGAGACTCATGTGATACTGACCTTCATAGGGCGCATACATGCCAAAATAAGTAGAGAGCAACTGGAGTGACTCGTCGGGTGTTGTGATGCCGGCATAGCGCAGCAGACGGAACTCGTAATAGCACGTCAGTCCCTCGCTGACCCATAGCATAGGTGTGACGGCCTCACGGTTGTAGTCGTAGGGCCACAGTTCGGTGGGGCGGATACACTTCACGTTATACAGGTGGAAGTATTCGTGGGCTACGAAAGCCAGGAACTTCACGTGAGAGCGTCGCGACGGGAAACGGTAGGTGCCGTCGGTGTAGCACGCCTGCGAATTGAGGTGTTCCAATCCACCGCCACCTTGTCCCATGTGTATAAGACAGTAGTTGTCGTAGGGAACGTCACCCATCAGTTGTGTGGTGGCGCTGATGATACGCCGGAAATCACCCTCGAAACCACATTCCTCAATACCCTCTGGCGTTTCTATGGCCAACTGGTAGGGATGTCCTTCGTGAATGAAGTGCCGGGTGTAGTAATTGCCCAACAGTAGCGGCGAGTCGTAGAGCACGTCGAAGTCGGGTGCTGTAAAGGTGTCTGGGTCGTCACCATGGGGCAATAGTCCGGTAGAAATGGTTTTCCAGACTGCGGGATGATGGTAGGTGACGGTGACGGGGTGGTTGAGGTCGCCATCGACATGCATGAAAACGCCAGCAGGGGCCACAAAGGCAATGCCGCTCTCAACACGGCTCGACGCAACGTCGCGCTCGTTGGCATACACACGATAGATTATACGGACATGACCATCGGCGGGCACAGTGAGCTGCCAGCGGTTCATGCCAAGCTTGTTCCACGCTTGCCGCTCGCCCTTGCTGTCATAAACCTGAAAGTCGGTCAGGTGCTTGGCAAAGTCGAGCATCTCATAATAGCCGGGTGTCCACCTGGGCATGTTCAGCGTCAGTGGAACGGGTTGTCCGTTGGCTTCGCAACGGTAGTCGAGTTGCACCAGCAGGTAGTGTGCCGTCGTGTCAAAACCTACAGTATAGTGCATGTCGTACCCCTGTTGAGCCTTAGTGACCAGGGCCAGTAGGAGGGTTATCAGTAGTGTCAGCAGTCGTGATCTGAGCATGGCAGAAATATGGTTTTATGGCAGTTTCAGATACCAGGAATCCTTGTTAGCTAGCTGCTGCTGAAGAACGGCATCAACAGTGCCCGTGCGACGTGCCACACGATCAGCAAGATAGGCCGGGTCGCCACGGCGCAGGGCTATGCGCATCAGGTCGTAGAAGCGGTGCCCTTCAAAGGCAAACTCAAGGGCTTCCTCGTCCATGATCATGTCTTCCACCTTCTCTATCTGGTAGTTCAGACGTGCACCATCGGCCAATGTGGCGTCGTCGGGCATCACGTAGGTAGTGTCGGCAGCACTATAGCCCGAGCCATGCGAATGGATGCCGATGGTGTTCTCATTGTTGGCACCTGCTGTGGTTTCGAGCACGTAGAGATTCACGGGGAAGTCGAATTGCGACAGCCATGCCTGATCGTTGGGATAGTAGGGCAACACCTCGTCTTCAATCACATAGTTGTTTACACCACGCTTCAGGATCAGGAAGGCGAAGCGTGGGAAACCGGCACGGCACAGTGCCTCAGCCATTCGCAGATACACCATCGTGCGGCGGTAGAGGTGTACGTTGCGCGTCTGGTATTTCCTGTTGCTCACTTCGTAGGCGTGGCTCTTACCGTCTACGGTGTAGGGCTGCATCTGCTTCGTATAAGCCGCATGCAGGCGCAGGTCGCCAGAGAGGTAGTCGTCGAGTCCTGAGGGCGAATAGACATAGTCGCCACCTGAGGTGTAGTGACAGTAGCGCTGCGCTGCCGAGAGGTTGACGAGTGCCTGCGAGGGATTGATGGTCTCGTGGTAGTCGTTGGCCGTCGTGGTGTTAAACAGGTTGCGCAACTGACTGTAGTTTCCCTCCGAGGGGATGGAGTCGCCAGGAATCATGGTGATGAGCTCCGACGAGGCAGCACTGGTTTCACCCAGCGAGGAGAACGATGCCGATGTCCAGGTGTCGTTGACGCTTATCCAACGACTGTCGTTAGCACTGAAGCGTGCACAGGCCTTCGTGATGGGATAGGCCGAGTTGCGCCCGTTGCGCAGGGTGATGTATCTGTAGTAGTTTTCGGCAGCTTCGCGGTAGTTGCCTGCCCACAGGTTCAGGTCGCCCAACAATACATAGATGGGGAAATAGAACAGGTTCGAGTCGGTGTTGCGGATGGTACCGTAACCGGGTCGCTCGATGTCAGCATAGGGGGCTATGTCGTTGATGAAATAACGGCACACGTCGTCAATGCCATACTGCGGGAATTGCTGTTCCGACTGTTCCTTGCTGGCTATGGGCTCGGTGATGAACGGTACGGTGCCGTAGTTCAACACCAACTGCAGATAGGTCCATGCCCGGAAGGCTTTCACGGCGGCATACTCTTTCATGAAGATGCGCTCGTTGCGGTTGTTAAGCAGGGCCGTGTCGGCATGGGCGATGAAGTAGTTGCAGTTGTTGATCACGGCATAATAGTCGTCGGGCGAATTATACTGATTGCCACTGCTGACATCGAAGGCGGCAATCTCGCGCAGGTCCGACGTAGCATAGTCGCTAAGACTTACCAGGTCGCCACGCAACTCGCCCAACAGGATGGTGCGGTCGGCCAGGGCCTGCATCTTATTCATGATGCCTGTCACCGACCATAGGGTGTCGGCATCACTGTCAAGGTGCTCGTCGTCGGCATAAATCACGGTGTCGGAATCATCGTAGAGGAAACTGCTGCACGCGCTGGACCCAAGCATCAGTAACCAACAACTTATCATCGTTATTGTATTGAATTTCTTCATTTTCATAATTACTTCAATTTTTCAATTCTTCAATTCTCTATTAGAGGTTAATCTTAATTCCTGCTACCAACGATCGGCTTTGGGGCAGACGGCCCAGGTCGATGCCCTGGCCGAGGATGCTCGAAGTCATGGCACTCTCGGGGTCGGTGCCCAGATACTTGGTGACGGTAAAGAGGTTGTTGGCCTGTACCCAGAACTGCAAGCCCTGGAGGAAGGTCGTGTTCAGAGGCAGGGTGTAGCTAAGTGTGATGGTCTTCAGGCGCAGATAGGAACCGTCCTCAATCCAACGGTCACTGAAACGGGCATTACCCATAGGATCCTGGAAAGTGGCACGGGGGATGTCGGTCACCTGACCTTCGTTCTGCCAGCGACGTGTCATGGCCGTAGTCTGGTTCATAAAGCGAGAACCGCTCTCCATCTGCTGACGCATATAGTTATAGACATCGTTGCCCAACGAGTAGTTGAAGTTGACATCCAGCCTAAGGTGTTTCCACGCCATCGAGGTGAAGATGTTACCATAGATATCGGGGTTGGGGTCGCCGATGATCTGCCGGTCGGCATCGGTTATCTGATGGTCGCCGTCGAAATCTTCAAAGCGCATGTCGCCAGCTTTGAATTCTTGACGGGTGACGCCGTCAGAAGCCAACTGCCAGAGTCCTGTCTGAGCTGCATCCTCGGAAGTGGCAAAGACGCCCTGTGTCTTGTAGCCGTAGAACAGGTTGGCTGCCTGACCAATCATGGTGCGTACGGTGGCACCATAGACATTGTTGTCTACATACTGCTGACCAGCGGGCAACGCTGTCACTTCGGTCTTATAATGGCCTATACTTGCACCCAATTCCCACTGGAAATCCTTAAGTGCAAGAATCTTGCCGGTCACAGCGACGTCAAAGCCGAGGTTCTTCAGGGCTCCATCGTTCGACCAGTTGCACTTCAGTCCTGTGACATAACTCAGAGATTGGTACATGAGCAGATTCTTGGTCTTGCTGGTGAAATAGTTGGCACGTACGTTCAGACGATTGCCCAGGAAATTACCTTCGAGCGAGAGATTCAGGCGTGTCGTTGTCTCCCACTGCAGGTGGGTGTTACCAATGTTCTCAAACGACAGTCCTGACACATCCTCAAGGAAGTTGTGCAAAGCAAAGTAACTGCGTGCCGCATTGTAGTCGATATCGTCGTTGCCACCTACGTCGTAGCCTGCCGACAGGCGCAGATAGTCTATGCCTTTAACACCGGAAAACCATGGCTCGTTGGTGATGACCCAGGCAGCCTGCGCACCATGGAAGAATCCCCAAGGTACGCTGAAAAGTTTCATGGAGTGGTCGGCATCACGACCAAAGCGTGACGATGTCTCGAGGGCTGCATTTAACTGCAAGTAGTATCGCTGCAGATAGTCGTACTGAGCTTGGGCATACCATGCAATGTTTTTCCATGTGTTGGAATAACCTGCAGGCTTGGCATTGTCGAGCGAACTGCTGATGGCGGGCATCTTGTCGCTTGTGGTGTTATAACCTAGTTGGGAGTTCTGTGTATAGTCCTCCCAATTGAAACGTACGCCTCCGAAGAAGGCAATGTTGTGAGCATCGTAACGGTTGTTCCATGTCAGACGGGTGTCACTCATTACGGAGTTCTGCTTGGCAGCCAAGGAACGCACCTCGTTCTCGCAGTAAGCGTTGACCGCCGATACATAGTAGGTAGGCACACCATTATGAGGAATGTAAAACTTCTCGTTGGTATTCACCAGATTGTAGCTGAAATGCTCGGACAGGCGCAGATGCGGATTGAATTGGTAAGCGGGCGTCACACTGAGGTTGATCATCGAGTTCTCGAAACGGTTCTTGTTCTCGGCATCACCATATTCGTTGATGGCCAACGGGTTGGCCAACTTGTAGTTATAGTTGCTGTAGTCCGACAATGCCTCATCGAGATAGTTCTCGTCGCTTACGTCAATATAACCGTTGCTTATCTTTCCGGAAACAAAGGTCCAAGGACTGATCATCGGACTCTTGGCATAACCGAGGAATGCCGTCGATGTGGGCGTGCCCTCGGAGTAGTTTTCAGGTGCTCCGTCGTTACGCAGGTTTCGTGTCTGGTTGGCAAACGAAGCGTCAAAGCGTACATCGAGTTGCTGGGTGATGTGGATGTCGGAGTTGAAGCGTATATTGATACGCGACATCTTATTCATTTCCAGTGTCGATTGCTGGTCGATATATCCCAGTGAGAGGTTATAGTCGGCAATGTCGTCACCACCCTCGATATTGATGCTATAGTTTTGGGTGAAGGCGTTGCGGTAGACATACTCCTTCCAGTTGGTATTGTTGTCGTACTGAGGCCAATAGTAGTTCGTCGATGAGTTGTCGAGGAACTTAAAGGTGTTCAGTTTGGTAGTGGTTGTCTGAAGCAGGTCGCTGGCATAGCCACGGAACTGCGAGGCATTCATCACATCAAATGTTTTGGGTTCGAAGGTAACACCTCCGGATATGCTGGCCGTTATACGTGTTGCCATGCTGTGGTTACGGCGCGTGCTGATAACAATGACACCATTGGCACCTTTGGCACCATATAGGGCAGTACCGTTGCGCAGCACCTCAACCTTCTCGACATCTACAGGTGAGATGTTAGCAAGGATGTCATTGTAGAATCCATCGTGCAGCATGCTACGGGCATACTGCTGGTCGAAAATCACCCCATCAACAATAATCAGTGGTTGTGCGTTGGCATTAATGGAGTTCAGTCCACCCATGAACATAACGCTGCCGATGCCCGGTGTACCACTGCGCGTAACGGTGTGTACCTGAGCACCCAGCTGCTGCTGAATATCCTGTTCAATAGACACGTTATTGCTAAACTGGAAACCCGTAGCCGAGGCAATGGCGTTAACATTGGTCTTAGCATCGTAGTCGGGACGGAAAACAGTAGGATAGAGGCTAACGTCACGTTGCAGTTCGCTATGTTGTAGCCCCAACTTGGCCATATTATAATCGGGTGAGGTAAATGTCAGCGAGGTGGCAATGAGCGGGACGCGCAAGGTATAAGTACCATCGGACTCCGTGATGGTACTAAAACCATCGACTTCGGAAGCGCTGACGATGACACCGCTGAGAGGCTCCTTGGTGCTGGCGTTGAACACGCAGCCCTTTATTTCACGTACTGCATACTGTTTGGCAGGTATCGCTTTGCGCTGTACAGCCTCGCTGCCGTCTGTGTCGTCGTCCTGTGCATATGCAATGGTGGGGACGACCATCGTCAGCATAACAGCCAAACCGCAGCAGGCTGCAAGCCTTCGTATTAATTGATTCTTTATAGTAGCCATAACTTATATTTATTCACTATACGTAATTCATTATTATTTCAACCTATTCTGCAGGACGGAAGATAACCCTGTCAATACGCAGTGTGGCACCATCGGTGTTTGACTGCAACTCTAATCGTACTACAGGATTATCAAGTCCCCATGAGCAAGTGTTCAAACGAACATTCGACTGCAACAGCACCTCATCGACCTTCGTACCGTCCACATTCCTGGCATAGCGGAAAGGAGGCGAAGAAATGACGCCATTCTGATCGGCCTGACGCACACGACTCAGCACACGCAACGGCTTTGTAGTCTCTGCTGTAGCCAACGGGTCACCGGCAGTGGCAGGTACGAAGACTGCATAAATGTTATACTTGATATCCGAAAGCAGGTTGGGAATCATGAAGCCTACGGCCACACGTGCCGATGGGTTGGTAGGAATGACCTCCACATAGCCGCCCATCGATATCTGCTTGTAGAACTGATTGCTTGAAACCACCTCTACAGTTGTCAGTGGTGATACAGCATTGACGATGGTGTCCTGACTGGATACCGCTTCGGCCTCCACGCTGACAGTCTGCATAAAGGTGTTTTCAGCAGCAAAGTTCCATGTGGGTGCCTTGAACACCCGACCATTGCTGCACTCCACTGTGGTGGTGCCTGCGAAAATGCCACCCTCGTCGAAGGGCCTTTGGTAGACGTAGTAGTTTTTATCGATATTAAGCACACTACGTAATAACTCCGTCACCGCCTGAGTGGATCTTACACTGTCGCTGACCGCTGCATCCGGATTGTTTGTACAGCTGAAGAAGGCACCCCCGATAATGGCCAGTCGGGTGTTGGTATAGGCCATTGAGTCACTGCCAGCAACATTGTTGGGATAATTGAAGTAGGGTGCATACTTTGCCGTCAGCTCACTCCATACGTCATTGGTGGGAACTACAAACCAATACGTGCTGTCCTCAGAACTGATCTCACCATATTTTTGCATCAGGTCGTTGCGCAAGTAGGTGACAGAATCGAGATAGTGAGTCACACCGTCGATGATTTCGCCAGGCACACTCTCAGCCTCTTGGAACTCGTAGGTGTTGTGGCTCGCCAAGAACTGGTAGACGCTGTCCAGACCCTCAGTCATATCAAGTGCCTCGAACACATTGGGAACGTAGTCGAGTTTGGAACTGATGGTAAACAACTGACCGTTGCGGCAACCTATGTTCTTCGACGTCAGCGACAGTCCGGAAATCTCTGTGGCGCTAATGTGTGCATACTTGCTGTTCATCAGTGTAAGCGTCTCGTCGGTGATCGAAGAAACAGGATGCCTGTATAGGGCTATATGGTTTTTTAAGAAACGACGTATCACTGTATTCTCGTCGTTACGTACCCCACGTGCAGCCTGCTCGTTATAGCTGGTAATGAGGGCTTCAGCCTCCTGGCTGGTAAACGATGCATTGGAAGGTGCGAAAACGGTATAGGTTTGGTCGCTGCTCAGGATATGGTCGTAGCCGGCAGATTGTGCCACACGTGCGAAATTCGACAGGTCGCTGTTGGCTGTGATGGCCTCCCACAGCGAGATTCCACCATCGGTAGCCCCCTCGTAGTGCTCATTCCATGTATCATTACAGGAAGCGAAGCCAATACCCAGTAAACAATAACTGATTAATGCTATCGTTTTGTATATCTTATTTATCTTGGTCTTCATAATCTTCAATTTTCAATGTTTAATTGTCAATTATCTATGCTTTACAGCATCGGTTCCATGCTTCCCTCATCGGTAATGCCATATACGCTGCGGGGTACCAACTCGAGGTAGTCGAGCATGAACTCATTGTCGTTTCCCTGCTTGGCTGATACGCAACGGATGCGAAGGTAGTGATCCTCGCTGGCATTAATGTTGGTTGTACAAAGTACCATGCGGTATGTGTTAGCCTGTTTGCCGAAATAGATGTGGTCGTTGCCGCCACCATAAGGCAGATGATAACCACCTGTGGCACCACGGTAATAACCTTTATTCTTAAGCTCTTTCTGGTCGGTAGACAGTTCCAACTGAGTCATCGAGTTGTAGTCAGCCTTCCAGTTAGAACCCAGGATGGAAGCGTCGTTCAGGTTCTTGGTCATGTCTAGAGGGATACCCTGTGGCTTACCGTCGAAGTAGATCTGTGCCACACCACGTGTAGGTTCAGCGGCAAAGCCCAAACGAATCTGCCACTGTCCGTCGAAGGGTACGGGAGGTAGCTTAAAGGTGAAGTCGAAGTCCTTGAAGAGGTTCATTTCGTCGCCTTCGTAGCTGTCATAGAAATCGCGTGGATAACGGTAGATAAACAGACAACCGTCATTCATCGTGACACCATCGAGGTAGCCATTGGGGAAGTAGTAATTACGCCCATACTTGTCTGTTTCGTCATATGCGGGCGGATTATAAATCTTTAGTCCACCATTCCTGTAATTAAGACGAACGTCATTGGTCATCAATTCAGGGAATACCGTCGAGAAGTCCATACGGATGAGGGCATTGAACACCTCGTTGCGCGTTTGGTCGTCAAAGGCCAGGATGTCGTCCACATAGAAGTAACGGCCATTTAGTGCATCGTTTTTGTATTCTGTCTCCACCGTGGGGTAGATATAGGCACCGGTAATCTTGAATTCGTCGTCCCAGCGGCGGTTGGCGTAGCGCTGTCCGATGATGCTCGGTCCTGCCCACTTACGGACAGTGAGACGCTCGAATTTCATCATAGAATGAGGGAGCATGGTCTCGTACCAATCCACGGGATTCATCTCACGCGTCTCTATACCAATGTCGTTGTAGGGTGTCAGATAGTTCCAGCCCTTCACGTCACGTGTCAGTATGTGGTAGGCCAGGAAGCGGTGCAGCGGATTCTTCTCGTTGGTGATGTGTGCGAAGTCATGATAGTCCTTGTCCTTATCCTCAGGATATTGCACGTCGTATATTTCACAAGCCTTTTGGTAAAGCTGTTCCAAGGTTGTAATGCTATATTTCTCGCGTAACACCGAGTCGGTGGGTGCGAAGATGGTGAAACCTATGCGCTTCTCGTCGGGCACGGTAGCCGTCTCTTTATTTACATGCGACTGATAGCGTATGCGGGGGTAGTTGGCTTTCACCATCTCCCACTCCTCGTCACGGTACTGATAAAGAACATTGGCAAAACCTGCCGCGCGCAGTGCCGAAGCGAAGAGACTTATATTGGGATTCAACTCCAACATATCGAGAATCATGCGGTTCGAACTCTCCAGCACTTCGGTGACGGGCTGTACGAAGCCATTCTCCACAGAGTCGTCACGCAACTCAAATATAATGTGTGACGTGCCATTGAGGAACACTACCGAATTACCGTCTTCGTCGTTGCCGTGACTCACCTCAATATAGCGTCGGTTCATGTTTGATGTGGGCAATACACCGTCGTTCATGTCTGCCGTGGTCAGCATATCTTTTACCAAGTGGGTGCGTACCAGCGTGTCGCAGTCTTCAAACGATAGCTGGTCGAAGCTTGTCAGTCCTTTCTTGGTAAGGTAGTTCTGCATGGCTTTGTTCGTAGGGGCAAAGCAGGTGTACTCACCGTAGGTGGAGAGCAGTTTCATCATGCCAGTACGCTGTACCAGGGCAGTAAACTCGCTATACTCACTGTGGCTAGTAAGATACTCGCTCATCATCTGACCCTTGAAGGTATAGTAGTTGGAACTATCCGGTTCGTCGGAGCAGGATGTAAGGAGTAAGGGAGAGAAGGAGAGAAGGAGTAAGTAGATTACTCCTGCCATGAACAACTTCACCCATTTTTTATTGTTTATCTTAGTAATCATAATTATTCATCATTAATTATTAATTATTCACTCTTCACTATGCTGCTGTTCTCACCGCTGCCAAAGGCAGGGTTCTGCTTCAGATTCTTGTTCACTTTCAGTTCGTCAGTGTGGTAGGGCCAGAAGATTGCGTCCAGGCGGGAGAGTTTGCTCGATATGGCCGTACCACCGTCGCTACCTTTACGGGCTGCCTGACCAACAAGGAAGGACGTATTTCCGTCACGCATCGAGCGACGTACCAGGTCGTACCAGCGCTTGCCTTCGAACATCAGTTCGCGTTGACGTTCTTCGAGCACGAGGGTGCGCATGAGCGACTTCGACGAGTACTTGTCCCAGTCCAACTCCTTATCACCGGCTTCCTTACTACAGTTGCTGCGTTTATTGATGGCATTGATTATGGCAAAGGCCTGTTTCAGCAGTTTTTCGTCATCGGCCTTATCAGCATCGTTGTCACCTTCGGGAGCCAGTTCTACCAATGCCTCGGCTTTCATCAGCATAATGTCACTGAGGCGATAAACAATCCAGTTTGAATGGTTCTTTTTCTCAGTGTATAGCTTACCGTATTCAGCTTTTATATCAGCCTTTGTCATGTCTACTGCTGTCGAATTTGTCGTATACTTATTGATGCCGTAGGTGTTCGACTGTCCACTGATCGGTTGCATGTTCTCATAAAAACGGGTATCATACTTTGACAGAAATACCGTGAACGACTCGTCGCTGATATCCGTTCCGATGAAGTCTGCAGGACGTGCCAGACCGGGGAATGTCGTGGCATTGCCGTAGAGCGAACTTACTGCATCGTTTGCCAACATTTCATCGTCGTTCATGAAAATAAGTTCGAAAATGCTCTCTGAACTGTTGCCTTGGCCGAAGATCTGATCGAAGGCATAACCGTACATACTTCCTGTTGCATCGTTGTCATTGATGAGCGGATAGCCGTCAATGAGATCATTCGCGTTTGCCGTCACCGCATTCTTCTGGTTCTTCTTCGACTCATACTCTTCCAACTTGGCATTGATAATCTGGTCGGCATAGTTAATGGCAGCCTGGTAGTCTCCGTTCCACAGATGGAGGTCACAAAGCATGGCATGAATGGCATCCTGCGTGATACGTCCCCGCTGGTAATATGTCTGTGTCAAGGGATATCGTTTTACAGCCATCGACTGTACCTTCTCCAGATCCTCAATGAGTGCTTCCAAAACGTCCTTAAACGGTGTTGCCGGCAATTCTATCGTCTGATTGTCGTCCAGGAAGGGCTCTGTGGTGTAGGGTACGTCGCGGAACGTGCGTATCAGGTAGAAATACATCAAGTCGCGCAATGCCGACACCTCGGCAATGGTGGTGTTTAGCTTGCTCTGCGTATAGGCAGGGTCCTTCTCGGCCACTTGTGGTGCATATTTCTGCACAATATTACAGCGGTTGATCACATTATAGAAGTCACCCCACTTGGCATAGGTGTTGCTGGCGTTGATGTTCTCCTTGAAAATATTGGCTATCTGAATGTTGTTCTCGTAGTTCTTACCACCGGTGATGTTGTCGGAACGGAACTCTCCCCACACCATCATTCGTTCGATAACAGCACTCGACTGCATCGAGGAATAGCACCCTGCTACGATACCTTCTACATCAGCCTCCTGATCCCAGTACTTGTCGAGTACAATAATTTCCTTCGGCTCTATTTCAAGGAAGTCGGAGCAGGAAGAGAATACAGGTAAAAGGGTAAAAAGGTAAATAAAAAATCTATTTCTCATAATTATAGTCTTTTACTTTTCTACTTTTTTTCTGTTAGAAGTCAACGGTAATACCCAGTGTATACGACTTGGAACGGGGTGTCTGGCCGACATCGGCAGCAGCACCATAGCCGCCATATGCAACTTCAGGGTCTACCCCCTTGTACTTAGTAAGTACGAACAGGTTGTTAGCACTGGCATACAGGCTTAGTCGCTTTATTCCCAGCAGTCGCTTAATCGCCTTCGGGTCAAATGAGTACGACAACTGCAGATAGTTCAGTCTGAGGAATGAACCATCCTCAACGAAACGGTCACTGACCAGTGTATTGTAGTTCGTTGAAGCACCGTACATAGCTCTGGGGATTTCGGTCTGGTTACCCTCTTTACGCCAGCGCCAGTTTACGGCCTTGCTCTGATTGTTGTTCGTTATCATGGCCTCGTTGTCCAAGCGGGCCAGGTTCAGGATCTTGTTGCCTATGCGGTAGTTAAACTGCGTGTTCAACTTCCAGCGGTTGTAGTTCAGCGTAAATCCGAAACCTCCGGTAAGCTTTGGCAGCGACGATCCAAGATAGACAATGTCGAGGGCATTGATCTGTCCGTCGTAATTCACATCGTCGTAGATGGCGTCGCCGCCCTGGAATTCATAGTTCCTTCCCGTACCATCGTGCGTGTAGTTATACACCATGCGGACTGGCTTGTTCTCGTCGTCGACCACAATCTCGCCCTCGGGGCTCAGCACGTAGGGTGCGGTATGTCCGTCGGCCACAAACTGCAGACGCTCCTCGTTGGTCATATCGACGAAGGTTTCGTACTGGTACTCGTAAACGCCCTTGAAGCGGAATCCGTAGATGGCACCGAAGGGGTTGTAGAGTTGTACGCGCTGCAACACCTCGCGGTTGTCGTAATGGAACTCACTGTTAAGCGACGACAGCACTGTTTCGTCCATCGAGAGTATCTCGTTGGAATTGTTGCCGAGCGTGAAGTTGAGGTCGGCCGTAAACTTACCGGCCCTAATCAGCTGGTTGGTGTTGAGGTTGAGCTCCCAGCCTATGTTGCGCATGGAGCCTACATTACGGAATGACAAGGTATAGAATCCTGTGCTGGAGGGGATGCTGACATTCTCCATGAGCATGTCGCGACGTGTGGAGTGGTACCACTCGCCCTGTAGGGTGATGCGGTCGTCGAACAGGCCCAGGTCGAAACCAAGATCCCATGTGGTGGTGGTTTCCCAACGCAGGTCGGTCAGACGGATGTTTTCGGGTTTCATGGCGCCCATGTTGATATACTTGTTGTCACGGCTGTAGATACTCTCATACAGATAGTCACGGCTGGGCTGGTTACCCACACGGCCCCACGAGGGTCGTATCGACAGCATCGACAGCCAGGGCTTCTGCTTTTCGTAGGTGCCTGCCAACCGTTGGAACCAGGGTTCGTCGACAATGTTCCAGCGCAGTGATACGGCAGGGAAGTAACCCCACCGGCGGTCGGGGCCGAATTTCGTGGTACCGTCGGCACGGAGTGAGAAGTCGAACATGTAACGGCCCTTGTAGGCGTAGTGGGTCGAGAAGGTGTAGTACATCGAGCGCCACTCGCTATAGTTGGAGCCCATGCCCGTAACGCGCCCACCACCGATGGGCGTGGTGATGCCGCCCGAAGCCAGTTTCTCGGCATTGGTAGACTGACCGTTGGACGATCCGCTGGTGAGCTCGAAACGGGCCATGGCCATGAGGGAGTGGTCGCGGTTGCGGAAGTGGGGTATGTAGGTCAGCGTCTGCTTCGTGTTGAATGCCACACTCTTGGTGCTGGCAGTATAGGATTTGTTGACGCCGTTGTTCCACGACACGGTGACAAGCTCTTGGGGATAGAACTGGTCGACGTATTCGTTGAAGATGTTCATATACACGCGACTCTGCCAGTTCAACTGGTGGTGCTCTTCGTCCATACCCAGCAGACGATAGTTCAACTCCAGTTCTGGTGTGATATCGTACGTGCGGTCGTCGTATTTTGCCAGTCTGGCTACGGCCACGGGATTGGGGTACGACTTCTGGTTGCCGTCGAACACTGAGTTGGCCGATTGCAGCATAGTGTAGTAGTGGCCGGTATTCTGACCTTGCAGGGCGTTTCCTACGGGATATTGCTCATAGATACTCATGTTTGGCATCTTCTTATAGGCAATGGTCAGCAGGTCCTGATCGTCAGGCCGGTAGTTTTTCTTGTTGTCGGTATAGGTCAGCGCAAAGTTGGTGGAGATCTTGATACGCTCACTGACATAGTAGTCGAGCGCCACACGGGTAGAGAAGCGGTTGAGCCGCTGTTCGATGATGGAGCCAGTCTCATGATCGTATCCGCCCGAGATGCGGAAGGTGGCCTTCTCACCGCCACCGGTGACCGACAGGTAGTGGTTCTGGCGCAGGCCGAACTGCGTGATGGCGTCCACCCAGTCGGTATTGTTGTTATACTGTTCGAATTCCGAGAATGTCGGGTCGTAGTTCAACTCGCGAATATTCGAGGCTGCATCGTTCTGCTGGGGATTGAAGTAGCTCTCCTTCAGCAGCATGGTGTAGTCGTCGCCGCTCAGCATCTCGTAGCCCTTGGGCTGGTAGGTTCCAGTCAGTCGTAGCGAGTAAGTCACCTTGGGGGCTCCGCGCGAACCACGCTTGGTGGTAATCTCAATCACGCCGTTGGCACCCTGCGAACCGTAGATAGCCGTTGCGGCGGCATCTTTTAGCACGGTGATGCTGGCAATATCCTCGGGATTCACGTTCAACAACTGTGCAAACTGCTCGTCGTTGGCGTTGGATGCGTCAAAGTTGGCCATGTCTACGTTCCATGTGTTGCCGTTGACCACGATAAGGGGGTTCGAACTCGACAGTGTGGAGATGGACGATGCACCGCGCAGGCGCATGGTGGTTCCTGCTCCCAGATTACCCGAGTTGGTCACGATGTCTAGTCCGGCTATACGTCCTTGTAGGGCTTCGTCGACGGTGGTCATTCCCAATCCCTCAAAGGCCTTCATGTCGATGGTCTGTGTGGCATACGATATCTCTCGCTCAGGAATGGCCAGACCACCGCTGTTCAGGCGTTTCTTCGACTTCACCGTCACTTCCTGCAGGGTGGTTGCCGACTGCATGGTGACCTTATAGCTGTTGCGGTCGATGGCCATTGTCAGCGTCTTGTAGCCTACATAGCTGAACCTCAGTTTGTCCTTGGGATTACGTATTTTCAGGGTGAAGTTACCGTTAAGATCGGTGGTGGTAGCCTCGATAATACGTTCGTTGCCGTCAATCTCGCATACCGATGCGCCCATCAGCTCGCCCATATCGTCGCGCACCGAGCCGTGCACGTTGGTAATCTGTGCATTGACGTTGAGGCTGAATAGCAGCGAACAGATAATAAAAATTAAATATGTCAGTTTCTTCATATTGCAATCCTTTCTCACTCTTAACTATTCACTATTCACTTTCCAGCAACGCTGTCACTTCCTGCTTCCAGTTGGTCTGCTGACTGGCATCGTAGATCAGCGGACCGTCGATGCAGTGTACCACCACGTCGCTGGCGTTGTAGATCATCTCGCCATGGTTGGTGTTGTTGCGTGGCACATTGAGCCAGTATTCGCGTCCCATCAGATTGTATGTATCCTTGCTGGTGGTTACCACGTGACGTGTGTTACCCGTCTGGTCGGTAATGCTCATGCCGTAGTCGTCGGCCGTCACACGGACATTGTAGAATCGCTTGTTCTTTGCGTTCAGGGTCGACGTCTCATACTTCGTGCCGTTCACGGGGTTGCCACTCACATAGATGGAGTTGTCCTGTATGTGGTACTTCACGAAGTTCATGATGCGTTCACTCACAATCTTCCGGGCCTGACGCAACAGGGTGGCGTCCTTCGCTATAGAGCGCCATACACCGTTGGTGTCGGATAGTGCCTCGTAGTCTTCCCATGTCGGCAGGTAGTCTTTATCCTGCATGGCCTTGATGTCATTGTCGGAGGGTACATATACCGTGTAGTTGTAGGCATCGAACAACGAACAGTTATAGTCGGCACATGTGTAGCTGCCCATGCGATTCTTCAGCAGGGTGTTCGCGCCACCGCCCTTGGTCAGCAGGTCGAAGAATGCCGAGCAGTTCTCGCGGCCGTTCAGCAGAGCGTAGAGCGACCTGCGGCCGCCCATAGGCAGCTGGCTTTCAACCACATAGCTCTTACCGTTACCTGTCTCTGTCTGGTCGTAGATGGTTGTCACTTTTATGGGGGTGCCAGTCTCTATCTGCAGTCCGCCCTCAATGGTCATGGTGCCTGCCTGTCCAGCATTGGCCACGCGCAGTGTGCTGCCGCCCTTGGTGATGTAATACTGGTGTCCGCTCTCTAGGGAGTCTACGATAATCAGGTTGTCCAACAGGTCGCGCAGACGGTTCTTTACCTGTTCGTCGGTAGCGTCCACCACTTCGCCTTCCATCTTTGTGCCGCTTTCCACATCGTAGTTAAAGCGGTGGGCTCCGACGGTCTTGCGCACATCGTCCCAGTAGAATTCATAGAGTATCGACGACGGGTTGCCATAGGTACCGGGGTCCACGTAGGTCAGCATGGCGTCGTTGGTGGGTATAATAAAACTGTAGTACGAGTCCATTGAGTTCAGGTAGGGTTTGAAATCCAGGTTTGTGATGGCCCAATAGATAATGTTCATCGTGTTCTCATGCACCAATGCGGGGAACGCCACCGAACTGTACGTTGCCGGAGTGAACACGCGGTTGAGCAGGTATACCACACCGTTACACCCCATGAAGCATGAGTCTACGTCGGCGGTAGTAATGCCGATGGGCACCTTGTTGGTGTTGTCTACAATATTGCTGAACTTCGACGGGACACTCTCAATAAACGAGCGTACAAAATCAATGTCGAGCATCTCCACCAGCACCTGCATGGGCACATTCTCCCACGAGCCGTACATGTCCTGCAGACTCTTGCCGTCGTGGTTCCACCAATAGTCCAAGGCTTCGTTCGTGGGTACCAGCAGGGCACCGGCGTCGTAGTGTAGATCACGACCGTTGGATGCGTACATATACTGGTTCCATCCTGGGTCGAAGGCCAACTGCGCGTCTACGCTACGTCCATCAGGGTCGGTATTCAGCTCACCACCTTCTGAGTCGGGGTAATCCTTGACGTTGCTGTTCGACGAGAAGTACTTCAGTACATACACTTTTTCCTCGTTGTTGTACAGACGATTGTACTCTTTCGTGGCAGCCTCGTCGTAGAATGGTGCCGCGAAACGGTCTATCAGCGAGGCAAATCGCGACATATTAGGGTGTGCGTGTACGATTTCCGCCATGTTGTTGGCAGCGGTCGGCAGTCCGTTCACCTTGTGAATATATCCGTTCTTACAGGTAATATCTCGCTCAGTCACCTTGTGGCCGTTCACCCAGGCGTCACCCGTCGACGTCGACACACCGTTGGTCAGCGTCGTCAGATCCTGGTCGGTAATCTTGTTCGTACGCATGAATACCGGCAGAAAATGTATCATTGGCTTCGCTGTGTTATCACGCAGCAATACGATGGGTTTGCCAGCCTCACGGTGTCGGGCCCAATAGGGTGTGTTGGGCATCGCCGCAGGACTGATGGTCGTCACCGAATCGAATACCGACGTTGCGGTTGGCCTACGCATACACTGACCCTTCAAGGGCTTCGGGCCGCTCACACTGCTTAACAGCTCAATAAGGTAAGCATTGTTCACCATGCTGCTGTTGAAAATCAGTTTCTTCTGAGCCTCTGACAGCGCCTCGTAGTTTCTCACGCCCCACGAATTGGTCTTAAAGAACGCGTCGTAGATGCTGTCGCTGGCCACAAAGAGCGTCTTCGAACCCGTCTGGCTCAGCACTTCCTTCTGGTTCAAGTCGTTGATGAGGCGCATCGTGTAGGTGTAGCCTCCCTCTTCGCCCAACCGTTCGTAGATGGAATTGCCTAGCCATGACGGTTGCTCCATCAGCTCGTCTTTCTCGCTACATGCCGTCAGACCTGCCCCCAGGGCACAGCCTACCAGACAACACGCTGCCAGATTGCTTAGCTTTTTAGTCATTTTCATGTTTTATTATTTTTTATTTTATAATCATTTTCACACTAGCTTTCTCGTTGCCGTTCTGAGCCTGCAGGATGTATAGTCCAGGCGTAATGCCTGATGGGATCTCGTAGCTGCCATTGCGTAGCAGGCTTTGCTGATAGACCACCGCACCGCTGCTGTTTACCAGACGTACAGGCACCTGCCACTGTGTGGCAGCTGTAATGTTTATCTCTATGGTCTCGCCACGGGCAACCACCGTACGACTGGGGCTCACGCTAAATGTTACAGCCTTGTTGGCATTGTTCTCCTCTCCCAAGTCAATAGTTTCAATGCCTGTAGCGGGTTTGGTAAAGTCAGGGTCGCGCAATGTCGTGGGGTAGGCATACCATTTTATCTGCGCCTTGGCGGGCTGGTAAACGTTGGTGCCCATTTTCAGACGGTAGTCAAAATGTGTCTTCCGGGTTTCTTCACCTTTATAAATATAGTCGGTGTTGCACACTACCAGTATCACCACGTTGTTGGCCGGCGACTCCTGCAGTTGCATCAGCACTTCGCCTTCACCCTCCAAGGGTTGCGACAAATATATCTTGCCGCGTTTGGTGCGGTAGCACAGCATCGACGTCATATTCTTACCCAACGGCTTTACGTAGACGCTGATCACGTCGTCCTTCCCACCGCTCACGTGCAAAGGTATCTGGTTGGCTCCGCTCCATCCTGGCGTAGTACGCCATTCGGGCTTCCACCAGCCGACGCTGTCCACCTCGTCACACTTGTACATATTGGCATAGGGGGTAGCCTTCCATGGCTCCACCTTCTTCCAATAGGGACTCCACTCCTGTTCGAGCGATACCAGCCAGTTGTCGTCTAGAAGCTTGCGGCAAGCCTTCGACCACTGTCCTACGTCGACCATTGCCTGACGTACGCGGTATTCCAGTATCATATGGCGCATCTGTTGCTCGCCTAACGAATCGGCCATACCTTCCAGCACGCGCTCCTTGCAGTAACGCCATATCCAGGGAATAGCTCCGCGACCCATAATCTCGCTCAGGAAGTGGGGAAACAATTCACCGTATTGCACGCCGCCCAGCAGTTTGCGCCACGTGCATATCTGACCGTTGTTGCCATACATGTTCACACCCTCTGCTGCCGGACCACCGAAACTGTCGTCGAGCAACCAACCCGAATAGCACTCTATGGGCATAAACGGGGCTATCATATTGCCCGCACTCAGCCATCCCATGCTCTCAGGCGTCTTACCGCTCTTTTCCAGCTCGGCCTCGCCCTGTAGCCACGTATTACCTCCTTCATGGAACCACGAGCTCTGCTTGCAGCCCTCCAGATCGGCAAAAGTGGCGTGTATGCCTTCGTGCACACAGGCATTCTGCTGTGCCACGGCATCATTATATGTACATTTCGGATCGAACGAGGCAATGGGATAGTAACTCAGCAGCACCATCGGCCATGACTCGCCTTTGTACCACGTAGCACTCTGCCAGCCGCCAAGGGCGGTGTTTGGCTCACCGTCAGTGCCTATGCCACTGCCGTAGCCGTATATTTGGCTGTAGTATCCGTTGCGGGCACGCTTATCGGGAGGCCATCCGAATACGTCGCGGAAGTACTTAAAGTCTTCGTCCATCTTCTTCACCAGCAGCACCATGGCCGTGTCGGTAATAGCTTTGTTGGCCGTAGGGCCTACAGCCACGCTCCACCACTCACCGTGTTTCTCGCGGGCTACAGTCATACCTTCGGGCAGACGACCTTTCGTAGGAGCCGACAGGGTAGGATACTCCCAACGGAAGTCGTAGTTCAGTGTCGGCTGATAGGCAGGCCACTGGTAGTAGTCTGTGGGATCCACATGCCCCATCAGTTGCAGTTCACGCAGTCCACATGCGCGTATACCTCTTATATAAATACGTATGCGCGCAGTAGCAATAGTAACACTCGTCGTCGACAGCTGGCGCTCACCAGGGGCTGCCAAATTGTCGCCGCGTTGCCAAGCATTGCCGTCCCACCAACTCACGTAAGCCTCGGTGGGTAACAGTATATTGTCGTCATTGTTAGCCCAGTGGGCACGTACTTCCAGGATGCTCTGGCGCTGGGGCCACGCCATCTCGACGTAGGCCTCCTCGCCCCAATGGTTCTCACCTTGGTCATTACTCCAGTATTTCACGCTCATAGCATAGCGGTTGTCGTTCAGAGGTTTAAGATCTTGACTGCTATTGTTCACTGATGCGTTGACAACTGCCTTCAGTGCAAGGTTGGTCACCGTCTGTCCGACAGCCGTTACAGCCATCAGCAGCACCAAGAAAGTGGTCGATACTCTTGCAGACAATTTATGATGTCTCATCGGTTTGTTAGTTTTTTCTTTTAGTAGGGTATTGAATTTGCTACAAAGTTAGGTCTTTTTATTTTTCCCTGCAAGTAAAATCACAATTAATTTTGAAAAAAGTAATGTTTTTCACCCCCAAATATAACTATTGTCCAAAAAGCTAAAAAAATCGTCTAAAGCACGATTATTTTGCTCGTTTTCCTTGTTTTTTCCCACAAAAAATCCTACTTTTGCACTATCCAGACTCGGATACTACTTTTATTATTATCTATATTATTAATTAAACTGTTTATGGTATGATTATTACTCGTATGAAGAATCTGCTTCTTGCAGTCGTTTGTCTCTTGACAGGCGTCCAGGCACAGGCTCAGTTCAAGGGTGAGATTACGCAGTATCCCACTACTGACTACTCAGCCAAAGCTGCCGAGTTTAAGTTGTCTGAGGTAGCTACCACGCTTGGCACCGATGCTGCCACCCTGTCTGCTGCTATCAAGACTTACATTGAGGCTGAAACGCCCGACCCCATTCTGTTTTATGCAGTTGTCGGTGATCAGGACACTCCTTGGACTGCTGCCACCGAGGCTGATGCCCATGGTTTCTGGGTTAATGCCGAGGGTGTACCTGTAGGCTGGGGCGACAACGCCAAGTTCTTTATCAGCCCCAACATCGAGGGTGCTGCCGACGACATTTTCGCCTTCTATTGTGGCCAGATGCCTGAGAAGATGCAGGCTGGCGACAAGGGTACAGCCACTATCAAACTGAAGTTCAACGACAAGGAGGCTACCTTTGCACTGACGCTTAACGTTATTGACAAGCCCGCCTTCGATGTGCCCGATCCTACCCTGAAATGGGCAGATCTGACCATCGTGGGCCAGCAGGAGAAGGTTATCGAACAGTATCCTCGTGGCGACTACAGCGGCGACGAGGTGAAGGTCAGCGTCAAGGATGCACTCACACTGCTGGGCATTACCAATAAGGAAGGCATGGCCGAAAATATTGGCAAAGTACTCTATACTACCTGGTACAACACCGCTGACGTTGAGCAGGGTGGCGGCATGAAGAAAGACTCGCTGACCAATACTCCTACTGGTGAGGGACACGGTTTCTGGTTCCGTCCTGTTGACAATGCCCAGGGCGAGAAAGACGGTGAGGTGTCTGCTGCAGGTTGGGGCGACGTCGACAAGTTCTACCTCAACAACTTCACCTACAATGCTGTTGACGATACCCTGGCAGTTACGCTGGGTCAATATCCCGGTTCTTGTAAGGACAACGAGACTTGGTTTGCCAACGTTTATATTGTCTATGGCACTCAAGCTTATCTCATCAAGTATACATTGAAACTAATCGAGAAGGAGCAGGGCAACGGTCTGGCCGACTACGAGAAGGTGGGCGAAGGCTCAACCGTCGTTGAGGCAGAGCCCAACAGCACCTACACAGCCAAACAGGTCAGCATCGACGTTGAGACCATCGCTGCCGCACTGGGCTGCGAGACAAGCGCACTGGGCGTCATCGTGCTCGACGACAAGGACAACTTCGGAAGCTCTACTGCCAACAACGGCGGATGGTGGCTCAGTAGCGCTGGCACAACCGTGGCATGGGGCGCAGGATCGGTATTCTTCATCGAGCCGCCTACCGCCAACGACTGGAGCGTGGTCAACGTGGGACAGTTCCCCGACGCACTCAACGTGGGCGACGAGGTGAGCGCCACGCTCAACTTCGTCAACGGAACCAAGTACTATCCCTTCACTATCACGCTCAAGATCGTCGAGCCGCAGAAGCAGGAGTTCAACTTCGAGAGCGTAGCATCGCGCACCTTCGCCGTGCAGCAGCTGCTCAACAATGAGTACACCATGAGCGAAATCGGCAACATCGCCGTTGAAGACATCGAGGCACTCCTGGGCACCAGCGCACCCGTGCTCTATGCACTCCTTCCCGACTCCGTAGCCGCCATCAAGGGCGATTACACCAAGGAGTGGAACTGCGACCCGAATCCCGGATTCTGGATGTCAAAGGAAGGCCACAAGACGACATGGGGCAATAGTTCGTACATGGGCGTTGTCTATGCCGACGGTAAGTTCCAGGGTTGTCAGATGCCCAACCAGCCCGCTGTTGGCGACGTTTGGAAAGCTCCGCTCTTCCTGGTCAACGAGGAAACCAACAAGATGATCACCGTCAACATCCAGATTAGCTTCGTAGAGACCCTCGAGCAGAAGGAAAAGGTTGGCGAGGAGACAGTATGGCTGCCTGTTCAAGAGGGTATGTCTGTCGACATCGACCTGGCTAAGGCTGCTCAGGCTCTCGGTGTCACCACTGATGACCTGCTGAAGGCCGAGAACAAGTACCTCCGCGGTATGGCCAACGGTACTTATGGTGAGGGTAAGAGCTGCGAGGACGGTCTGAGCTTCGGCAACGATGGCAACTACGACGGCTATGGCAACATCTTCTTCACCATCAAGAAGGATGGAGACAAGTTTATCGTAGAGACCGCTAGCAACGATCCTGTTGCTGAGGACTTCCTCGTCGACGCACAGTTCTGCTTCGAGGTTAGCAACAAGCAGTACGTCTACTACGTTAAGCTCGCTTCTAAGGCACAGTACGAGAAACGTGAGACTGGTATCAGCACCATCAAGACCGATGTCAAGGACGCGCGCATCTTCGATATCCAGGGCCGTCAGGTCAAGGTCGCTAAGAAGGGCCTTTACATTATCAATGGCAAGAAGGTTGTGATTAAGTAAGAATAAAGCTTAAGATTGTTTTGAAATAAAACAAATATTGTATAAAAGCGATGGGCTGAGATTGTTCAGCCCATCGTTTTTTTTCTCTATTTAAAGACTTCCACTTCCATAAATCCGTCTAGTATGCCTGTGTTTATCAATATTACAGAATATGGAAGAGACTAATTTCTCTTCCATCCTTCTTCCATATTTTGGGACACCTTTGGTTCATTTAGATAGTTCCTTTGAGTCATTCGGATAGTCCTTTTGAACTGTTCAGATAATCTCTTATAGGGATAAGGAGCTATTCGAACGAGTCAATAAGTCCATCTTAATGGATGATAAGTGCCACTTCTTTTCTGATAATGACGGGTTATTACGCAATAATGGCTGGTTATTGCGCAAGAACGCTAGGTTATTCGACCAACTCGCCTATTCCCCAAATTAAAGACTAGAAAAATCGATGACTAAATAATATGGAAGACTTATGGAAGAGAAATAGGTCTCTTCCATATGCATAGTTAGCATAAACAAAGGGGGAATAGAAGATTCATGGAAGATGGAAAATAAAAAATGAATAAATGGAGAAATTTAAAGGCAGCACTTATGGTGCTGCCCGAGATTGATTATTAAGGTCTTTTTTCTACTAATTTATTACTAACTTTCTATCAACTATTATTTCATCTTAAATCTTTCCACTGCGGAGGGTTGACACCGAGGAGATGGCGCACGAAGAAATCCTGACGCTTGTGGTCGCCAAAAGCCTCACCCATTGTATGACGAGCTCCAGGAATGACAACAAGTTCAAAATCCTTTCCTGCCTTTTCCAAGGCGTTTACCACCTGCATTGTAGATGCTGGATCCACATTATCGTCCATCTCGCCAACCACAAGCATTAACGGTCGTTCAAGTCTCCAAGCATTTTCAACGTTGGAGCAGGCAACATAACTGCTGTCTACAGGATACGACATCCACTGCTCGTTCCACCATATTTTGTCCATGCGGTTGTCGTGACAGCCACAGGCGGCATAGGCAGCCTTGTAGAAATCGCCGTGGAAGAGTACGGCGGCAAGGGCGTTCTGTCCTCCGGCAGAGCAGCCATAAATACCAACACGGTCGGCATCGATATAGGAATACTTCTGGGTAGCGGCCTTAATCCACGCTTTGCGGTCGGGGAAACCGGCATCCTTGAGGTTCTTGTAGCAAACGGCCTCAAAATCCTTTGAACGCCACGAGGTGGTCATGGCATCGAGCTGTACGACAATGAATCCGAGCTCAGCAAGTTCGGCCATACCCCAGTACCACTCACGCCACGACTTGGGAACGTACTGGTCGCCAGGACCTGAGTAGATATACTCGATGATAGGATACTTCTTTGTAGGGTCGAAATTAGAGGGACGCAGGATGATGCCCCACATGGGGGTAATGCCGTCGCGACCGGGGGCTACGAATACTTCTGGGGCGCGCCAGCCGGATGCTAAAAGGTCGGTGATGTCAGCCGTCTCGAGGGTCTTAAGGATGCGTCCGTCCTTGGCGGAGCGTAGCACGCTGACGGGGGGATTAGTAACCGTCGAGTAGGTGTCAATCAGGTAGGTAAAGTCATCGGTGAACGTAGCGCTATGGTGGCCTTCCTCGGGCGTGAGGCAGGTCAACTGCTTACCATCGATACGAATCTTATAGTAATGTATCAAGTACGGATCTTCCTGCTTGTTCATACCACAGGCAGAGAAGTAGATGACGCCCTGCTTCTCGTCGACATGCTGGATTTCGCGTACGTTCCACTCGCCCTTTGTGATTTGACGCACCAAGCGGCTCTCCTGGCTCTCGCGCCCACGGTCGTAAAGATAGATATGGTTATAGTTGTCGCGCTCGCTAGTCCATAGGATGTGGCGACTATCTTCAAGGTCGATACGACGTTGACGTGTGTAGTTGACGTAGCGTGGGTCCGTCTCTTCGATAAGGATGCGAACATTGGCCTGCAAGTCCATCTCCAGCACGCGATAAGTCTTGTGACCACGCTCGTTGAACTCAAAGGTGATAGTCTGCCCATTCTTGTCCCACCGAGGCATCGTCACCTCATACTGATGGGCAAAAAGTGTGGTGGCAGGCTCTACGACACGCCCCGTAGCCACCTCGATGATGACGGGCACACGATAATTCAGCGAATCACCGGGCTTAGCATACTCCTGTTTATGAAGAATGGGTTCGGTGCGACCCTTGGGTGACGACTCAATATAGTAGACGTAATGCTTCGGGGCGGGCTTTATGCGCACGGTAGCATAGTAGCGCCCGTCGGGTGAGAACGAGCCCCACGATGAATAGTAGTTGTCTGGGGTTCCGTTTGTGGTCAGCACACGACCACTGAACCACAGATTGTTATCCTTATGGTAGATGCTGTCCTTGCCGTCAGGTGTGCGCTGGACGCCGTCCTTCTCGTCGGGCACTTCCATCCAGTGGCGCTCGGGTTTGCCGTCGGAGGGTCGTGGTGGCTGTGGCAGCTCAGGATTTTCGGGAAGTAGAGTGACGGTGCGTTTGTCGGCATCGACCTCCTTGTAGACCTCCTTATTGCCGTTCCATACGGAGTACCAGAAGCGATGCGTGCTCGGGACAAGATGCACACGCACACCGCTATTTTTGGTCTTGCCCGAATAAGTGGTACGCAGACTGTTGGCGCGACGATAATCGTCGAGAGTGCCCTGAGCGCTTATAGTGAGAAATGAGAAGTGAAAAGTGAAAAACAGGACTATGCCGACCACCTTCACTGCATGCATCTTATTGCTATTGATAATCATAATATTCCTAATTATATATGACAATGTCTCTGAGTTCACCCCACGAGGTGTTGTCGTTGTAGGTGGTCTGATAGACGCCGACGGCAAGCTTGGGACTGGTCACATCAACAGGCGAGCCAGGCATATTGTTCCAAGTCTGCCCATCACGACTGGTGCGTGCGAAGAGTTTGTTGCCACGACGCTCGAACTGAATGATACGGTCGAATTCGTAACCTCTGTAGTTGGGATACTGCGGGCGACCATGACGCGAAAGGATGGTGAACATATTGCCGCAGTTGTAGAGCGGGAAGGCGCCGAGCTGGTAAAATACCGACTCTTCCATAGTTCCTCCCTGCTGAGGGGAGGGAATAGATACCAGAATGCCGACTTCGTTGTAGCCCTTGACGGCATGCTGTTGCAAACCTTCCATATCGGCAATGGTGGCCATGATAACGAAATCGCCTTCTATCTCTTTCAACTGTTGGGCACCATCTTCCCACGGATGGTCGTTGAAAGAACCACCCTTGGCCGAGAGGTGCAGTGAAGACTGCTGAACGACGGGCTTCATCGTGGTTGGCAGCGTGAAACGGCTGTCGGGATCGCTCTCATCGAAAGGTTCATCACCCAAGCTTTGAACTTTGAACTGCTCTGAACTTTGAACCTCATACGACGAACGGATGTCGGCAGCAGAGAGAGCGTAGGGCATGATGTTCAGACTACTGATATAGCCTCGGAAATTGTTGGCACCACTGCCGTCGGCACCGATGCTGACAGGGCCGTCAGGCCGGACCATCATAAAATTGTTCTGCTCATGAATCAGTTGGCCGTCGAGATAGACGCGCTCCATCCATCCGTCGAAAGTGACAGTCCACTGATGCCATGAGCCGATGGCCTTCTGGATGGCCTCGGGGGCTCCATAGCTCTCAAACGAGCCATTGTGACAGATGAGACCCGTACGCGGATCGCTGCCCAAACGGAACTCGGTTGTGGCCAGATCGGCATGCGACGGCGACAGCGAGGCCACGGTGGCCACTGCCCCACCCTCGGTCTGCAACAGCCAGGCACTGATGGTATAAGGCGCGTTATAGCAGAACTCCTGAGGCAGGGGCGCGTTGCTGGTCAAACGCTGCGAACCGTTGAAGAAGAGGGCCCAGCGACCATCTTTCACGCGAGCGTGGATGGGCTTGTTGGCCTTGAAGCCATTCAGCTCCGTCACATCAAAGGGCGCCTGACGTTGCTTTGCCTCATGAGACATATCAAAGCCAATGACGGCAGCGGTACGTTGCAGAGGACTCACGTCTTTTTTATGCATGCCTGGATAAGCATCATTGGTCTCGGTGGGGTCGGGAGGCAACAAAGGCGCCTGCTTCCAAACCTTTACATTCCAGATGGCAGGCATGTGGCCGTTCTTCTGTGTATCGGCAATGGTGATGCGGATGTAGCGCGCTTTGACATTGCCACGGTCGATCATAGGCGAGCCTTGCATCGTGCTCTGCATACGGTCGGCAAAGAGCGTCCATGTCTGTCCATCTACAGAGGTTTCTACCTTATACTGATAGAAGAAGGTGGCGTATTCAAATTGCGTCCAGATCTCATTGAAGCGCTGCTTGCTGCCCAGGTCGATCTGGAGCCACTCGTCGTGATGACGACCACCATTCTGTCCCCAGTTGGTGGCGGAAGCCTTCCATAGCGTGGCGTTGTTGTCATCGACGGCATATTCAGGCCGGAACCACTCGTCGTAGTACGAGGAAGCCGTCACTTTGGCCTGATAGGCAAGATTGACAGTACCCTTTTCAGTCGCTAGAGGGGCTCCGTGGGTGGGCTCGACGGGAAGGATATCGCCATTGGCATCAAACTTCATCTCATCGATGGCTATCTGACGGTTGAAGCCGTGAACGGAACGCGGAAGGTTATGACGATGGTAGACAATGTAGTAACGGCCGTCTTCAACGAGAACGCTGTGGTGGCCAGGACCGTGGATGGAGCCATCACCATTGGTTTTCAGAATGCAGCCCTTATATTCGAAGGGACCCATAGGGCCTGTTTTCGATATGGCATACTGCACGCGGTAGGTGTCGTCGTGACACGAGCCGGATGAGTAGGTGAAATAGTAGATGCCGTTACGCTTGAAAACATAGGGCGCCTCGAAGATATCCTTCAGCTCATCGTTGGGTATGAGTTTCTTTTCAGAAAAGAACGTGTCGGCTGCAATGGGGAAGGGGTCGTTTTCATTCCAGAACCGGGCGTCGTGGAATTGAGAATTGAGAATTGAGAATTGAGAATTTGCTACCGCCTTGTTTAGTTTAGCCACTCCACAGCCGAAGCCTTTATAGATACCCCAGGTGGTGAAATAGAGATACTCTGAGCCGTCATCGTCGCGGAACAGCTGCGGGTCGAGAGTGATGGCATTGTGGACGTAGCGGTCGGGCACCATGATGGCGTCTTCACGGCCTAGGATGTTGTTCCACGGCCCGATGGGCGACGTGCTTTGGCCAATGCTGATGACGCACGGCTCGCAATAGAAATAGCGGTAGGTGCCGTCGGGCTGCTGAACGACATCAGGTGCCCATACCACCTCGGTGGTGGGCCAGTTCATGACGATATTCTTCCAGTTGCGGAAGTCGTAGGACACCCACACCTGTGCAGGACCGTAGCCGTTGCCCGTGCCATCGGTAGTAGCATAGAGGTAATAGGTGTCGCCAAACTTACGGATGGTGGGGTCGGCAAAGTAGCCGGGAACAAAAGGATTTCCCGCTGAGGGTGTGTTCCATTGGGTGTATCCGGTCTGCCCCTCTGCGACCACCGTTGCAGAGAGAAGCAGAACGCACAAGAAATGCTTTACCATGATCACTATATGTTTACTTGATAATCACCTTGCGACCGTTGATGATGTTGATGCCACGCTGGGGCTGGGTGAGACGCTGACCCTGCAGATTATACGTGGGACACTGAACGCCGGACATCGAACGCTCTATGGTGTCGATTCCTGTGGTGGGATCGGCATAGTTGACAGAGCGGAGCGTATAGTCAGCCGCAGTGTCACCCACAGTGACGTGGAAGATGAAGTTGGCGTTGGCAAATGTCTTGGCATTCTTACGGTAACGCAGGGTCTGACGGATGGTGTACTGCGAGCCCTCGGTGCTCTTGGCCGGATACTGGCCGATGGTGAACGAAAGCTGTGAGGGAGCGAACTCAGAGAACAAATAACCGTCGTTGTAACCCGACACTTTGCCATCGGCACTAAACCAGTGGCCATAGCCATTGGCGGTGCTGCCAGACTGAGCCAGCGAACCGTCGGGATTGGCAGCATAGAGACAGATTTTGCCGTTTTGCGGACCACGCTCGTCCCATTGTTGCATCTTGTCGTTAATGGCGGTAGGCTGCATCTGGAAAGCAGTGCCCAGGGCAGCGGCATTGCGCCCGCTGATGTTGACAGTCACACCCGTGTAGCCATACTGGCTATTGTCGAGTGGGAAGTGGACATCGTATTCGTAGGTGATGTCGGCAATGGCACGGCCATCAATAGTGGCATCGGCATACACAGTGGCACTGCCCCCAATATCGGTACCTTCGAGCGTGAAGCGGTAAGGCCACATATCGTCATCGGCAATCTTGTCGTCCCAACGGTGACAGATATAGTCCTTCAATGCCGGGGCTACGACAGCCCACAGGCGACGGACACCTTCGGGCAAGGTGATGGCATACGATTCGGTCTTTGTACCACGTCCCTGACAGTAAACCCTGTCTTCAGAGAAATACTGGGTGGTGCCGTTGTCCATCAGGACTACGAAGCCCATGCGGAAGCCTCGCCAGGTGGCATTGCCTTGTGAAGAGGTCTGATAACGGCGCTTGCCGTTGGCATCGGACTCAAGGCGCACATATTTCGACTCTCCGTCGAGATACTCTCCAGGGTCGTTGTCCAGCAATTCAGCACCAGGATTCAGTGCCGTGAGATTAAATTTCACTTCCGTACCAGCGGCAGGTACTTGTAGGGGAATGACGTTGTAGCCCGTGCCCTGTGGACAGCTTGAAAGTGCCACTTGATACGCATCGTCGTTGGTGAGGATGCAGTTGTAGACGAAGTTGCCTATATGCGAGTCACTACGATAGGGACTGCAGACTGTCATATCCCATGTGACGGCGTGGCATGCGAAGTCGAAATGCAGCTTATAGAGATCGCTGACCGAGAGGTTCTTACACTTCATCAGTGCCATATTGAAATCGGATGCCTTGCCCTGTTGCTGACCCTCCATTGGCGTGTTCCACACCTGTGCAACGGTGGTGATGTCGTCGTATTTCTCGGTGAGGTAGCTGATGAAGGGGAAAGCCTGGTAGCGGTGCCACTCATGGTTGAAGGCGTAATTGTGGCTGCGGTTGTAGATGGCCGACATATAGCTCATGTCGAAGAATTCCTGTGGAAAACTCTGCAACGACTGCCAGTTGGCGGTAGTCTCCCAAATGGTCTGGCCGATACCGTTTTGCAGGTGGAAACCGGTATTGTCGGTATCGGAGTTCTGGTGACCGCTATGCTCAGCGAAACACATATAGTGGAATGAGTGACCTACCTCGTGGGCTACGGCTGAGCCTACGGGCTTGCAGGTGGCGGGGTTGAGCCACAGGGCGTTGATGACAAAGTCGTAACCGCCGCCGTAGCAGGTCCACTCGGTGGTGTGGTTCATGAGCACCATCATCTTGTATTTAGCCACGTTAGACATCTCGGGGTCTACGAAGCCCAATTTCGTGCTTTCAAGCTCGTAGTAATCCTCGCACTGCTGAAGCAGGTAGTCCATGTCGACGTAGTAGAAGTCATCCTTTGGAAGGTCCTTGGGATTGCAAGTGTAGCCGTTGTCCCAAAAGAGTATGACATTGGCTGACTCCATGGAGCGTGTCTTCGACCACACGTACTGGCCGTCGGGGTCGCTCTCCTTATAGAGGCCTGAATTCCAGCGCCACTCCTCGGGGATATAAACTTTCTTATTTGACAATGTCTCTGCCGGTACGGGTATGCCGGCATTAACGTAGTTGATATGTTTCAGACGGTTCTTAATCCAGGTCTCCATTTTATTCAGTTCAGTGTCGAAGTTTTTGCCGGCAATAGGCCAGCGTTTGGCCTCGCGCTCCAGAGCTCCTGAGGTGCGTAGTTGCTCGACATACTTCATGCATTCGTTCCAGGCATAGGTGACTAGGGTGTCTTTGCAGGCATCCCATTGCTCCTTATATTGCAGAACAAACTCACGACATCCGAAGAGGTCGGTGAAGAAGCGTGGCATATAGGGGTAGTTGCCGTTGCGACGCAAGGGGTTGGTACCCATGACGAGCTCGGTATAGTCGGCAAAGAAGTCATGCCCATACATATTGCCCCAGTCGAAATCGTAGCCGGCATCGAAGTCCCAAAGAGGTCCCATGAACCACTTACCGTCACCGTCCTTATGCATATAAACGGAGCGGGGTGCGTCGAGTTCGACATTATAAACGAACTCCTGAATTTGCAGGTACTTGATGAACGAGGGAATGTCGAGCACTTTCTCGACAGCATTGTAGTTTTGTACTTTTATGGCTTTCTCGAGTTTGCCGAAGACATTCTTGACGCTGTCGATGGTGTTCGAGGTAAAAAACTCGTCGTCGGGATATTTCACACAGACGGGCATCTGGTAGCCTTCGCTCCAGAAATTGTCGCCTGCATCAGGGCTGAGCTCAGGACCATCGTCCTTGTCGAGCTGAATCAGAATGCCGCGCTCGTCGCTGACGTTGACACGGTTCTTGTTCTGCTGTACCTGTTCGGTAAGCTGATAGACGCCGCGGTATTTGTCGTTGACATATAGTTCAACATAGCGCGTGTGGTTGGTGAAAGGCAGTCCCAAGGCCTGACCCATGGCAAACACAAAGGTGTTCATCAGGTCGGTGATGTCGCGGTAGTTAGCCAGCAGCACCCAATTCTTGGCTTTGGGCAGTCCCAACATCTCGGTTTTCTTGTCGAACTTGAGTCGGTAGGCCTTCTTGGGGTACCATAGGAAACTACTGTTGCCACGGCAACGTATGCTGGCCGCAGCACTATTGATGTTGGTATACGACTCTTTGCCGTCGAGCGATACCTTACAGGTTTTGTATTCCTCTTTCGAGATAATATCTCCACCGTCGTCAGTAGTGATGTAAAGGGGATAGACTTGGTAAGGATTCGCCGTTTGTGCAGAGATTCTCATATTCTGGGCAGCAAATAACACTGCTGCCAGCAGGAGAATGGTTTTGAGGTTGTTATTCATTATTTTTGTAATGTTTTTTATTTCTTGCATTTAATAGAAAATGTATAGGGAAACTTCAGGTTGTAGAAGCCTTCGTGAACTGTTGGGGCTCCCATGACGACCAGATAAAGGTGGCGTAACTGGTGTCCGGAGGGAACGGTAAACGTGTTGCCATTAACGGCTCCGTAGAGCGTCTCGTCATTGGTGGTGACACCCACAAAGCCGTAGCGCAGGTTCTTACCGTTAACGCGCACACGGAATGTGCGGGCACTGAGGTCTGTGCGATTGTCCAGAAGGATGGCGTTGAAGCCATAGCTCTCGAGTGTGTCGACAGGTGCCAGCATGCCCTTACCCTGCGCCTTGAGTTCGGTATCGAAAGTGCAGGCATAGCTGCGTGTCTCGTTGCGGGCGTGTTGGAAGTCGAAGTTCACCAAGTGCTGGTAGCCTTGTAACATTTCATCGCAGAAAGCCGACTGTGAGAGGCCATAAAGGCGCATATAGGTAGATGCGGGATCTTCGCCGATACGTCCCTGACGGAACAGTTCGGCAATACTTTTCCGGCCATGTAGATCGCTCCACCACTGGATGACATAGGGTGAATGGTAGATGTTCTCCATGTGGAGGAATGCCTTATGAGTGAGCTTCTTGAAGGCCTCAAAATGGTAGTTTTCGTCGGTAAGCCAGTCAGGATTCACCTGCCATAGCATCCACTGTGAGGTCATCTCGAAAAATCCTGTACCGCCCCAGCACTGACCGATGCTGTCTGCCATGATCTGTGCCTGGAAGGAGTGTCCCAGTTCGTGGGCCATACAGTTCATCTTGACATCCTGTATGCGGTTGGGGGCTACCCAAAGTGCCCCGATAAAGTTATCATAGGTACCACCGTAGGCTGTTCCGTCGAGCGAGTAGTTCACCATTACCATCATTTTGTAGCGATCAGCCTTTGAAGGGCCTGTCACCCAACCCAGCGTATCGCGGAAGAAATGGTAGAAATGTTGTACACGATAGCGCAGGTTGTCCAGGCGGAATGCCATGGGTTTGCCCTCGAGCATTGGCGGATTATTCAGGTCCTGTCCGAAGCCCTTCTCCCACATAAAGATAAGGTCAGGGGTCTCGATGCTGCGTTGTAGTGACCACTGCGAAGTGTCGGCTCTAAGATTCATACCACGCAAGTCCTCAGGTACATAAATTAACTTATCACCGTCGTTAGCCACGAGGGCCATCGAACAGCAAAAAAGCAGTGTTGTTAAGGCAGTCTTTATCATTGGTTATTGACGTTTGTGACCATTTACGCCACAAAGGTAAGTTATTTAAATGATTTCGAATGAAAAATCTGACCAAGAATATGACAAAATCGTCCAAAATAGCGCAAAATTCATTGAATTAGACAATATTTCAAACACTTTAGACTATTTTTTTATGCTGATACCTAATAAATTACTACTTTTGAACCGTGAAGAAAAAAAATGACTGAAAAATATATGAAAAAGAGAATGGTTACGGTTCTGGTGTCAGCACTGGTGTGCATAGGGCTATGGGCAGCAGGCAACCGCACGATAACGAGTGTTGAAAGTGTCAGCGTAGAGGCACCCGCAGGTTGTACTCCACGCCTACCCTATCAGTTGTGGGTGACCTATGCTGACGGCACGGCTGAATACCGGCAGGTAAAATGGCTTAATTTCTGGGAAGCGACAGAGATGGCAGAGGCTGACGTTTCCATCAATCCTGTGGGTACAGAGTATAAGGTTCGTGGATTCCTTATCGGTGACAATACGACGCCTAACGGCTTTCCCGTGACGGCACAGGTTCGTGTGACCGACAGTTCATGGCACGTGCCCTCGAACATTCCAGTGGCCGAGACGCTGCCATTGGACCAGGTGAGTATTGACGGTGACAACCGTCTGACATGGAACCGTGACCTGGATATCGATCAGCTCATCAGTCTGCCCGTGAAACAGCAACTGTATAACTATCGCGACACATACGGAATGTCTACAGAGGGCTATCCTGTGGCCGACGGCTGGGACTCGCCGACAACGAAACTGAAGGGTCACGGATCTGGCCACTATATGTCGGCCATGGCCATGGCTTTTGCCAGTTGTCAGGATCCTGCAAAGAAGGCCATCTTAAAGAAAAACATCAAAGAGATGGTTGACGTCCTGCGCGAGTGTCAGGAGAAGACCTTTGTGTGGAACGATAAGTTAGGCCGCTATTGGGAGGCTCGTGACTTTGCCCCTGAGGAGGAACTGAAACAGTTGCAGGGTACGTGGAAGGATTTCGACCGCTACAAGCAGCACTGCGAACAGTATGGCTACGGCTACCTGAACGCCATTCCAGCCCAGCACTGCGTACTGATAGAAATGTATCGCGCGTACAATAATGAAGAGTGGGTGTGGGCACCGTATTATTCGGTTCACAAACAGCTGGCAGGTCTAATTGACATTGCCACCTATATCGATGACAAGACCACAGCCCAAAAGGCACTGCTCATAGCTAAGGATATGGGGTTGTGGGTGTGGAACCGACTGCACTATCGTACCTTCGTCAAGAGCGACGGACGCCAGGACGAGCGTCGTTCACGTCCTGGCAACCGCCATGAAATGTGGAATATGTATATTGCCGGCGAAGTGGGAGGTATTGCGGAGTCACTGGCACGACTCTCGGAGATGACTGGTAACAAAGAGGAAAAAGCCCACCTGTTAGAGGCTGCTAACTATTTTGACAGTCCGGCATTCTTCAATCCATTAGCTAAGAATGTAGACGCCATCCGTACGCGCCATGCCAATCAGCATATACCTATGGTAACTGGTGCGTTGCGCTCGTTCCGTAGCAACAATAATCCGTACTACTATAATCTGGCTCAGAATTTCTGGACTATGATACAGGGGCGCTACCGCTATGCCATGGGTGGTGTGGGTAATGGTGAAATGTTTCGACAGCCTTATTCACAGATTACTTCGATGGCAAACAACGTCAGCAGTTGGGGCGGGCACATCGTCCCTGAATCGACTATTAACGAGACGTGCTGTGCCTATAACTTAGCAAAGCTCACCAAGGATCTGAACTGCTTCAATCCTGACGATGCACGCTATATGGACTACTACGAGCGCGTGCTTTACAATCAGATTATTGGATCAGTGAATCCCCGTGAGTATCAGACAGTCTACCAGTATGCCGTGGGTATCGATGCCTCGAAACCTTGGGGTAATGAGACTCCACAGTCTACCTGCTGTGGTGGTACGGGTGTCGAGAACCACGTGAAATATCAGGAGGCAGTTTACTTCGTCAACGATAATACGCTGTGGGTGGCACTATATATGCCTACGACGGCTAACTGGTCCCAGAAGGGTGTCATCATCCGTCAGGAATGCCAATGGCCTGCTGAGAAGTCGATAATTAAAGTTCTTAAGAGTCAAGTACCAGAAGCCAAGAGTAGGTTTGCCATGAAACTTCGTGTCCCTTACTGGGCTACTCAAGGATTTGATGTGAAACTGAATGGCAAAAGTATTGCCAAGCACTATCAACCATCTAGCTATGTCGAGATTCCCACACGCACATGGTCGTCGGAAGATGTAGTTGAGGTCGTGATGCCCTTCACCAAGCACCTCGATTTCGGTCCTGACAAGATGGAAACGGCTCCTGCTTACGAGGAAGATGGCAAAACGCAGTATACGCCTATGTGGACGGGAGCCTTTATGTACGGTCCACTGGTAATGGCTGCTACGGGCATCAGAAACTGGGACGAAGCTACTATTGATGTGCGTAGCGACTTGAGTGATGTGGTGCTCAATGGTGCCAAAGGCATTACGGGCTATGATGCCAACCTATATACGCTGACGTGGAACGGATGTAATTTTGTTCCTGACTATGCTTGTGACGAACACGCCACCCATTATTTCCGCATGAACATCCCTTCATCAAACAGTGTAATTGGTGGTACTCTTGCCGATATTGATAAATCGCAACTCCGTGAACTGCTTATTATCGCCAAACAGCGCGTTGACGAACAGCAGGCATGGAACGCTCTGACAGTAAAGGTACCCGAATACGCTCCTTGGGCTCCGCACGGTTTTGCACGCATGACAGAGCAGATGACGTTGACCCAGAGCTGCCTTGAAGCCTCTGACGACAAGTATACTCAAGAGGAAATTGACAAAGCGGCCGGTGCTCTGAATGCTGTTATTAACACCATGCGTCCTGGCAATCTTGCCGAACTCGAGGATATGCAAGAGCTGTTACAGGTGCTCGACGAGGTGAAGAAGAGCGACCACAAGGATGCCGCAACGCACGAGGCCATCAACTATGCCGGTATGGTCATCCGCTATGTCAGCAACGGTAGTGGCACAAGAGATATGATTAATCGTGCAACAAGACAGCTTAGTGAAGTGAAGTGACATAATGTAGTAACGATATAACAGAATAACAAAGGAATGAAAAAAATACTGACCCTTGTCATCAGCATGATAGTTACTTGTGGACAGTTGTCTGCCAAGGACTATACATTGGTTTCGCCCAATGGTAAGAATGAGGTGACCATCAGCAACGGGATCACACTGAAGGTATCGCGGCAGGGTAGAGAGGTTGTTTCCGTCAAGGCCAACCTCAACGACCGTGATTTCAAGGTGAAAAATGTGAAAATATCGAAAGTGCTGAAGCATCATGTTAAGGCACCTTTCTACCGCCAGTCTGAGTTTGATGACATCTTTCGCCAAGCCATTGTATATATCGACCGCGACCTGACAATGGAGGTACGTGCTTATGATGAGGGCGTGGCCTATAAATTCGTCAACTCAGTGAAGGGAGAAACCATTATAAAGGATGAAACGGCCGACTTTGTTTTCCCAGAAGACGCCAAAGCCTGGCTCTCGTATTCTACCAATAAAGACAACCCCTATGCTATGGCATTCCAGAACACCTACGACGAGACCATGCTTAGCAAGGCCAAGGATACGCCAGTCTTTCTGCCTGCAACGGTACAAAGTGGTGGTGTGAAAGTGACCATCCTTGAAAGCGACTTGCACTCCTATCCCGGCATGTTCCTTAAGGTCAACGGCATACAACTAAAAGCTACTTTTGCTAAGTATCCCAAGAAAATGGCCTACTACAGATGGCGCGGCATGAGCTATGTAGCTGAAACTGAGAACTATATTGCCAAGACGGCAGGAACGGACTGCTTCCCCTGGCGCGTGATGGCAATCACAGAGAAGGACACAGAAATGCCCACGAACAATCTGGTATATGCTTTGGCACGTGCCAACCAGATAGGCGACACAAGCTGGATCAAACCCGGCAAAGTGGCTTGGGACTGGTGGAACGATTGGAACTTAAAGGGTGTCGATTTTGAAGCAGGCATCAATACTCGTACGTACGAGTATTATATCGATTTTGCCGCCAAGAATCATATCGCATATGTGGTGCTTGACGAGGGATGGTATGACTCTGCCAAGGGTGACATCATGCATGCTGTCAAGGATATTGATCTCAAACATCTCATTAACTACGCCCAGCAGAAAGGTGTCGGCATTGTACTCTGGACTGTGTTCAACGTGCTCGACGAACACCTGAAGGAGGCTTGTGAAAGCTATGCTAAGATGGGAATCAAAGGTTTTAAGGTCGACTTTCTTGACCGTAACGATCAGACGGCTGTCGAGATGGGCGAGCGCATTGCCAAGACGTGTGCACATTATCATCTGTTTCTCGACTACCACGGATACTTTACTCCCACAGGTATGAATCGCACTTATCCAAATATTCTGAATTACGAGGGTGTATTCGGAATGGAAGAGTGCCGCTGGGCAAAAAAGGAAACGGATATACCTCGCTACGATGTGACCTTTCCTTATATCCGAGGGATGGCAGGCAATGTTGACTTCACACCAGGTGCCATGCGTAACGGTACGAAAAACAACTGGGTAGAATGCTACCAAAACCCAGTTTCAATGGGTACGCGCTGTCACCAGTTGGCCTGTTACGTGCTGCATGATTCTCCCTTCACTATGCTATGTGACGCGCCCACGAACTACGAGCGGGAGCAAGAATGCACAGATTTGATAACGAGTATACCAGACACATTCGATGAAACAAGGGTCTTGCAAGGTCAAATAGGAAGTTATATTGTCACTGCTCGCCGTAAAGATAACGACTGGTATGTAGGTGGACAAGCGAACTGGGACGGGAAGGGAATCGAACTGTCTCTCGACTTCTTAAATCCTAGTGAAACTTATGAAGCAACTATCGTCTCCGATGGTGTAAATGCAAATCATAATGCTGAGGACTATGATATACAAGTAAAATATGTCAAAGCATCCGACAAATTAAATATCCGTATGGCATCTGGCGGAGGATTTCTTATTATATTCAAATGCCTCCAGTCTGGTGCAATTCAGCCTGTACCTTCAGGAAAAAGTATTCCAGACTTCTACAAAAAATATTTAGAGGCATACGGTCTCTACATTACCTCATCAGAAAAAGTCCGAAACGAGGCATTGCTACAAGCACGCGACATTATGACACTCATGTTGGCTAAACGTCCTGACATCAAACAATATATGGCAAAACGAGGCTGTCACGTAATGGTCATCGGTGAGCAAGAAAAAACTTGTGACCTACCAGAATATTCACATTTATGTGATACACCAGAACATATCGCCTATTGGAACAAAAGGGCCAGAGGATTTGGCGGTGCACCAGAGGACGACTTGTCTTCGAGCTGTGGTGAAGAAAATCTCTTGGCTTTGCCTGGCGATCGTTACGAAGGAGAAAACATATTAATCCATGAATTCGCTCATCTGATTCATACAATTGGTTTATTGGGGGTAGAACCCGATTTTAATCAAAAACTTGATGAAGTAATGAATCATGCAAAAAAGAATCATTTATGGGAAAACACTTATGCACTCACTGACCGTTACGAGTATTTTGCAGAATGTGTACAATCATTCTTCAACTGCAATCGATATTCAAATCCAGCTAACGGAGTCCACAATGACATAAACAGACGAGACAAACTTAAGTCATACGATCCTATGATGTACCAACTACTATTAAATTATTTTAATGAAACAGATATTCCTATTAAAAACAAAATTCATGAATAAAAGAGCAACAACAATGGTGCTGGGGCTAATGGTGATTCTGTTGGCCTTCGCACAAGAAAAACAGACCACAGCGAACGGGTACCCCATCGATCCCATTCCGTTTACGAGTGTCAAGATAACCTCTGGCACGTTCTGGGGACAACGATTGGATGCCAGTCGTAAGGTCACTATTCCTCTTGCTTTCTCTAAATGTGAGAGCGAAGGGCGTTACAAGAACTTTGAGAACGCTGCAGCACACCTCGAAGATCCTTCAAAAGTGTTTAAGGTCAATGGCGTGGGCTATTCTTTTGATGACACCGATCCCTATAAGACGCTTGAGGGAGCTGCTTACATCCTTCAGACCTATCCAGATAAACGCCTGGAGGCTTACTGTGACTCTGTCATTGATATCATTGGGAAAGCACAAGAGCCGGACGGTTATCTCTACACTTCCCGTACCCAGAACCCAGCCGACCCTCACCACTGGGCTGGCGATCGTCGATGGGTGAAGGAGGAAGACCTGAGCCATGAACTTTACAACCTCGGTCACATGGTAGAGGGTGCCGTAGCTTATTGGCAGGCGACAGGCAAACGTAAGTTCCTGGACATTGCCAGTCGCTACGCTGATGTGGCATGTAAGGAGGTGGGGCCTCTTCCCGGGCAGATGCGCGTCGTTCCTGGCCACCAGATAGCAGAAATGGCCATGGCACGTCTCTATCTGGCTACTGGCAAGAAGAAATACCTTGACTTTGCCAAATTCCTTCTCGACCATCGCGGAAAGACAGAGATTAAGACCGAATACTCGCAAAGCCACAAACCTGTAGTTGAACAGGACGAAGCTGTAGGTCATGCTGTCCGAGCTGCCTATATGTATGCCGGTATGGCCGATGTGGCCGCTCTTACGGGTGATCAACACTATATCAAAGCTATCGATACCATTTGGGACAATATTGTCTCCAAGAAACTATATATTACAGGAGGCATTGGTGCTACAGCCAGCGGTGAGGCCTTTGGCAAGAATTATGAACTACCCAACATGAGTGCCTATTGCGAGACCTGTGCAGCCATTGGTAATGTGTATGTAAACTACCGCCTATTCCTATTACATGGTGAGTCAAAATATTACGACGTCCTGGAAAGAACACTCTACAACGGACTTATCAGTGGTGTATCACTCGAAGGTAATGGTTTCTTCTATCCTAACCCCTTGGAGTCGATGGGACAGCATCAGCGCCAAGCATGGTTCGGCTGCGCTTGTTGTCCAAGCAATATCTGCCGGTTTATTCCCTCTGTGCCCGGTTATGTCTACGCTGTTAAAGATCGTAATGTCTACGTTAATCTGTTCCTTTCAAACAAGAGCAATCTGAACGTAGCAGGCAAGAAAGTGAGTCTGAGTCAGGCAACAGAGTATCCTTGGAATGGTGATATTACTATTTCGATAGACAAGAATGCTGCAGGACAATTTGCCATGAAAATCCGTATCCCAGGCTGGTTGCGTGGTCAAGTGGTTCCCTCAGATCTCTATCAGTATTCTGACAATAAGCGTTTGGGCTACACTATAAAGGTAAACGGACAAGAGGTGGCTGCAAATTTGACTCAGGATGGCTATTATACCATTGACCGTAAATGGAAGAAGGACGACAAGATACAAATTCATTTTGACATGGAGCCTCGTACCGTCCGGGCTAATCATAAGGTAGGGGCAGACCGTGGTATGGTTAGTGTGGAGCGCGGTCCGCTGGTATATTGTGTAGAGCATCCCGACAATAGCTTCGACATCATGGGTGCCCTCATCAATCAGAACCCCCAGTTCCGTTTAGGAAAAGGTGAGATAGCTGGCACACCAATCCAGATATTAATGACCGATGCCCAGACCTTGAACTTCAACAAAGAGGGTAAACTAGAGACAACAGATCATACACTGACACTGATTCCCTATTATGCATGGTGTCATCGTGGAAGCGGTAAAATGAGAGTCTGGCTACCACAAGACTTGAACGCCACAACCCCATCTCAACCTGCTACTTTAGCTTCAGAGAGTAAAGTAAGCACCTCATCTCCCGTTCCTGCATTGTCATCTATCAACGACCGTCTGATTCCGAAAGATGAAAATGATCGCTCCATCCCGTATACACATTGGTGGCCCAAAAACGGCACAACAGAGTGGCTCGGCTATGAGTTCCCCGCTGAGAGTACAGTTCAGAGTGCTACCGTCTATTGGTACGACGATGGTCCTTGGGGTGGATGCCGTGTACCTCAGTCATGGCGTATCCTTTATCAAGACGCCCAAGGACAGTGGTTACCTGTCGCTGGTGTTGATCGCTATCCTACAGACAAAGGTTCTGCATGTACTGTCAACTTCGATCCTGTTAAAACCAAGGCCGTACGATTAGAGGTTACACTACCCTCCGACAATTCTGCGGGTCTTTTTGAATGGATTATTAGATGACCGGCGCGGCCACGGCCCCTTCTAAATAAGAGTCCCCTCGCAATGGCGGGGGGGATTCTTATATATTTTGTTATCGTTTCTTCTTTGGTGTGACGACGCCGCCACCGATGTAGGCGATGCAGATGCCTTTCTCCCATTGCTGACGGATGTAATCTTTAGGATCGTCGGGGTTGACCTGGAGGTTCTGGAAGCGCTCATCGCCGTATGCATAGTTGCCGAAGGTAACGATGAATTTGCCGCCGCCGTAGGCCACCTGATGCAGATTGAAGCCCTTATCCCACACTTCCGACTTGATACTGCGCATCATGTCGTTAGTCGTGTCAGAGATGAAATAGCCCTGCGACACAAACTTGGAATTCTGACTCATCACCACCAGCCACTGTTTACCATCGAAGGCAAGGTCAGTGATGCTATAGCCATAGCCTTTCTGTTCAGCAATCCAGGGAGCCAGGTTGTCCCATGTGTTCTGCCATACGATCTGACGACTGATGCCACTACCTTGTGAGAGCACCACCAGCCACTGCTTGTTACTGCGTGACATCGAGGTGATGGCATAACCTTCCTTGGTCTTCTTGGCAATCCACTCCTCAGGCCATTGGTCACTGGCAAGATAGGTCTGCATCGAATAGGGTGTGTTGCCAGCCATGATGACAAACCATCCCTCACCAGTATAAGCTGCTGTCACAATACGTTTGCCCTGATCCCAACAACCCACAATGTCTTTCTGATCAATGTCTTCTGAACCGTAAGCAAACCATGTCTGGGCGGTGTAGGGAAGCCCGGATTCAGAAATCAACAATGTCTTGTCCTGCTGCGCAAAAACCACCATTGCCGATAACTGTATCAGCAGGGCGGTGATAAGGATTTTCTTCATCATTCTCATAATGTGTTAAGTAATATCGGATGCAAAGATAGAAAAAAAAAGGAAAAGTGAAAAGTGAAAAGTGAAAAATTTGCTACCGCACGGATTTTTTTTCACTTTTCACTATTCACTGTTCACTTTTAACTACTATCTCCTGCAGGGCGACTCCTCACCGAAGAGGAACTGTGACTGGTAGCCACCAGCATCGACCACTATCTTCTCAAAGAGGATGGCGGGATCGTCTGGATGAATGTTCAGCAGATGCTGAGCAGCAGACTTGTTTATCGGTAAAGTCACGACAGACTCCACAATACGACGGGCCACTGTGGGATAGAAGACACTGTAGATATTCTCCTTTGCCTCGTTCAGACGACTATTGAAATTGACAAGCTGGGGTTCACCATCATCGAGGGAAACTTTATAGGTAAGACCGCCTTTGTTAAGATAGTCAAGGGTAGACTTCACGATAATGTGGACCTTCACCTCTGAAACGTCCGAAGCTGGGAGAATAAAGCGGTAGGTCAGTGAAGCATCGCCTGTCTGCTCCGTATAAGGCATCAGCGTCATGGCACTACGGGTACGCCCCATATCAGGTATCACGGTCCATACAGCCTTGTCTGCAGACTTCGCCTCGAAATAATGTTCCGCCTCCATCGCCACATAACCGTTCTTCGCCTCAAAGGTATAGCCACCATTGCCAGTAGGTATCGTCTGCACCCTCGGCAGCATGTCTGCACGGAAATTATCATTCCACGAACGATAGCCGATATGTTTCTGTATCATCATACCATTCCACTTACCACCAGCGATGTCGGTATTATAAGCCGCACAAAGTAGGGAGTCACGACGGAAGGTCTCACGCACACGCTCTGCCCAGAGATTGGCATCGGGATTATTCTCTGCAGCAAGTTTCAGGTTCATGGCCTGAGCATAATACATCTGATAGATGTTCGACATGGCCTGCACGGGGAAAAGGATCACCTGCTGATAGGCATCACGGTATTTATTCTCAATAGTCAGGTACTGGCGCAGAGCCTCAGCCTCCAGACGCATATAGTCATCAGCCACCTGCTTCCACTCACCTGTCTCAACATTATAGGTACGGGCATCAAGCATCTCAGCTGTCGTACGACCGGCATACTTACAGCAGAGGTTCAGGATACGGGCTGCTTCTGGTGCCTGCTGAGGACCGAAGAACTCTGTGCAGAAACGGAGGGTGTGATCAGTGATATGATCCACACTGAACTCACGGGGATTCCAAGCCATATCCATAAACATAGTGATGGGATATTCCATCGGTTTGAGGTCACCCACATTCAAGATCCACATGCGGTCGAGTCCATAGTCGGCAGCCAGTGTCAGTTGCTCCCAGATATTCTGCGTCGGCGTGACATTGAGCCACTTTGAGTTACGAGGCGCACCCACATAGTCTACATGATAGTAGAGTCCCCAGCCACCGGGATGCTTACGCTCCTGCGCATTGGGGGCACGGCGGATATTTCCCCAGTTGTCGTCACAGAGCAGGATTAGCACATCATCGGGCACGCGCATACCTTTGTCATAATAATCGAGCACCTCTTTATATAATGCCCATACCTGAGGGGTCTTGTTGGCAGGCTTGCCCGTTACCTCTTTGATGATACGACGCTGGTTCTCAACAATGGTCTGAAGGAGTCTGGTGTCGGCATCGGCACTCATAGCCTCATCGCCATCACCTCGCATGCCGATGGTCACGATATCATCCGTGCCCTTCATGCGCTCGATGCCCTCACGGAAGAAACGGTCAAGATTCTCCTTGTTCGTCTCATAGTTCCAGGCACCCCACTCCTGACGTCGGCGAGCATACTCCTGGTGGTTACGCGCCATCGGCTCGTGATGAGAGGTGCCGATAATGACACCCATCTCATCAGCCACCTTAGAATTCTCAGGATCGTCGGCATAGAAAGCCCATCCCCACATGGCAGGCCACAGGAAATTACCCTTCAGACGGAGGATGAGCTCGAAGACCTGCTCATAGAAGCGATGATCACCATAATTGGTGCCGAAGGTATTCTTCACCCAGGTGGTCAGACAGGGAGCCTCATCGTTGAGGAAGATACCACGATAGCGCACATTGGGTTCGCCATCGGTGTATTCACCTTTCTTAATATAAATAGCATCATGCTGTTCGATGGGTACATCAGCCCAGTAATACCAAGGGGAGACACCCATCTGCTTGGTCAGTTCGTAGATGCCGAAGACAGTTCCACGCTTGTCACTACCTGCAATGACAAGCTGGTCACCGATGGTCTTGATGATGTATTTCTCAGTCTTGCCCTTCAGGTCAAGGAGTTCGCCTTTCTTCACCCATTGGTCGATCTGCTTATTGACGCCAACCGTACCCACAATGATATTTCCGGATTCTCCGGACGATAAGGGCTTTCTGGTGACCTTCTCATAGTCTTTCTGGAGATTGACGATGGCTCGTTGAACGCAACTGTGCTCACGGCTATCGAATGAAACACTTGCACCCTGCAGGGAAAAAACGTCTGCTGATGCCTGGAAAACCACAAAAGGCTCGGCAGCTTCCGAGCCAAGCGTCACCATAATGGCGAGTAGGGAGATTAAAATCCTTTTCATGCTTGACAGAATGTTTATGACCGCAAAGGTAATAAAATTCTGCCGCGCTACTTTTTAAGTATGTCACAATTGTTTTTTCATTTGTTTCATACTTAAAAACAACCGTCTTTTTTACTTATTGATCAGCGAAACTGCCTTTGATTTTACAACTGAAGCGATCTTAATAGCTACAAAATTTAAAATAATCATACGTCAAATACCTTTCTTAATTGTTCTCCTGGTTTCTTAATTCGGTGCAAAATTACTATTGTGTTCGCACACAGGCAAGTTTTTGGGCAAAAAAAGAAAGGTAATGACGGTCTTCTTGACTCACATCAACCGAGCTGTTTTCCGACGAGCTCCAAAACGATAGCCAACGCCTAACATCAGGTTGTTGGGGAACTGAAAATCATAGAGGCTATAGCCAACATGAAGGAACGCTTTCTGAGAAAGGGCTATTTTCAAGGCTAGTATCTCATAAAAGCCCTTGAAATGAGCACTGCCCGCATTGATAAAGTTATGTCCGATACCGAAGTTAATCGTAAAATAGGGCATCACATATTCTGCACGTACGGAGAGGCCTGCGGTCACCTGACGATACCACGACGGGGCACGAAGGCGGTCTTCTGTGGAAACCACAACCTCTTCCTTCTTCTCTGACTCTTCCTCAGAGTCACTGACAGGAGACACTGTCGGATCCTCAGTTTTAATGTTGGCGCTATGATCATAATACATATCCAGGGAAGCGCCTACATTTAACCAATGGTTCAGATTATACATCGGGTTCACATTGACACCCACCACGCCATATGTACCTGATAAGGCGTATGAGCCGAGAGCAGTCTCTGCACCTCGTCGTTTCCAGCCTCCAAACACAACGAGATCGGTACTCCAATGCTTCTGGAAGAGTGGCAACGGACTATCGCCAGGTTGTTTCTCAGGTCGGTCAATATAATAAGCAAGAGACAATTTAGCTGAGGCAACATTCAAACCGGCATTGGGCATCGATGTGTTACCATTGCTGAAATGAGAGGCTGTAAGTCCGATATTCAGGTCAAACTGTCTTGATAGTATCCAACGCAGGTAGACACCAAAATCCATATAAGCCGTCAACTTAGAACCGATGACATGATTCGACACGCGTTCTATCTCATCATAGGAATGCCAGCCGTAGGCGACACCAAAGTCCCATTCGTAATTGAGGGCCAACTTTGGCGACAGGGTCTTGATGGTGGCTCCTTGGAAGAGATAAGCAGAAACAGGATTGCCGATCTGATTATTCAGATGGTGATAACCTAAGCCTGCACCTTGATAGGCGCCTTTATAGATATGAGCCTGCTCAGAATCGGGAGAGGGCATGAAGGAATACTTCAGGCGGGTCGTAAAGTATTGGTTCATCGTACGCACCTCAGGGTTATAGCCCTCCAGGAAACGATTGGTATGCAGCACGGCTCCATCAATGATCTCCGCCTCCAAACGATGAATGACAGGTGCAGAACCCCATTTCTGCAAACGCTTGTATTCTTCCTTGGTCAGTCGCATAAAAGACCCATGCTGGGGTCCTGTCACGCCTTCAATATCCACGGGATCAGAAAAGTTGCGCAGATACTTGTCGGCTTTACAGATACGGTAGTGCCGGGGCTTCGAGGAATACTCGATATAGGCCACACGCCAAGTATCGTCGTCTATCAACTGAAAGGCACTCGACCCTTCACATTTCTTCTTTCCCTCAAAACTGACATAGTCATCCTCTACCGGCTCACCCCAACCATATGTCAGGTGTTCCGAAGTCGCCGTATAGATACCAGGCTTCCCACCTTCCTTCTTGATTAACAAGTGATAGAGGCCGTCGCTCTCCAGATAGTTGATGTCTGCATCTATGGTGGCATAGCCCCAATCAAAAAGGATACGCGGCTTGGTCAGTTTAGTAAAAGACTTGTCGGCATAAGAATAATACATCCGGTCATAGGCTTCCTCATCGCGATTCCACATCGAATAATAGATCATATAACCACCCTTATCACCATCGGGCCACACAAAATGGGGATCCCAGAAGATCTGAGGCGCCCACACACGGTTGATGGTGCTCCAGTCTTTGTAAGGGCTGGGCGATTCAGGATCGCAGAAAATGGCATCACCCTTGCGATAATCAAAGGATAGACTGGTCCAGTGGATGAGGTCGTCACTCTTGAGCAGATCAATGCCGTAGTTATCCCATTCGCTTTTCTTACCCAGGGCCTTGGTCATGCCATTGTTCATATCTGTCGTGACCATCACATAGCCCAGGCCGTCCCAACTTCGGGTGATATAAGCATCGCGCTGACCGCCTTCAATACGGGCATGTTCCTTAGGGTCCATCACGGGCTCACCACCTAGGACATCCTCATAGTGGTATCCGTCACGACTCAAGGCAAAAGCCGTCCACTGCCCACGATCACTCATGTGACAATACAGATAGCCATAGTCACCTTTCTGCATATTCTGTGCAGTGGCAGCTACGGCTATCAGTAAGAAGGCGGACAGAACGTATCTGCGCATCCTTTTACTCAGCGTCAGGCGCCTTATCGATCAGATCCATGAACTGGTCGAGCTTCGGCGTGATGATAATCTGGGTACGACGGTTACGCTGCTTACCAACCTCAGTATCGTTAGGTGCAACAGGATTGTACTCACCGCGGCCACCAGCTGTCAGACGCTTAGGATCAACGCCATAGTCATTCTGCAATGCCTGAACAACACTCGATGCGCGCAAAGCCGAAAGGTCCCAGTTGTTACGGATGTTGGTCTTGGAAATGGGCACATTGTCGGTGTTACCCTCGATGAGCACATCGTAATCCTTGTAATCCTTGATGATCTTGGCAATCTTCGAAAGAGTCTCAGCTGCACGTGCATTGATCTCATAAGAACCGCTCTTGTAAAGCATGTTGTCAGCCAGTGAGATATACACCACACCCTTCAGCACCTGAACGTCAACCTCCTTCATCTCCTCCTTCGTGAGTGAACGGGTCAGGTTGTTGGTGAGCACCATGTTCAGGGAGTCACTCTTCGACTTCACCTCAACCAGATGGCGGATGTACTGGTTCGACTCATTAATCTGATCCACGAGTTTCTCAATAGAGACATTGTTCTGCGAAGCGTTCGTCAGACTCTTGTCAAGTGCTGCCTGCAGTTTATCATACTTATCCTCAGCAGCCTTCAGCATCTGCTGCAATCCACGCTGCTGTTCCTCCAGACTCGTTATACGGGCATTCTTTGCTGCCAGATCTTCCTTGGCTGTCTGGAGACTCTCATTGAGAGATTTGTTCGTTTCCTGGCATGCCACCAACTCTTTCTTACTACCGCAACTGCTCAGTATCAGGGCAGATACGGCTATCAAAATCATACTCTTTCTCATAATTCTCCTATTATTACAAATCTAAATCCGGATGCAAAATTACATTAATGTCACAAAAAACAATGAAAACTTTGGCGGAATTAGAATTATTTTAATTAAATTTGCACACAAAAACCAAATAAAGCACCCAAAAAGATGAAAAATTACCGACTTTTCCTCATTTTGACGCTCAGTCTGCTTGTATTGGGTATTTCTGCCCAGATACCGGAAAAAGGCGTTTCAAAAGAACTCGCCCAACAGCGTAAAGCAAACATCAGTAATGTTTCCTATGACTTGACATTCAACATTCCTGCTGATGCCAAGACACCCGTTACAGGTAAGGCTGTGATTGCTTTCGACCTTTTGGAGAAAAAGGATGTCGTACTCGACTTCCAAGGCGGTTTCTCCGGCACCTGTACGGTGAACAATAAAAAGAAGCGTCAGGCCACCTACAAGCACGAACATATTCTTTTGGCTGCTAAACTGCTGAAACAGGGCCTTAACATCGTAGAGATCGACTTTGCCAGTACGAACAAGGCACTTAACCGTCAGAAAGACTACCTTTATACCATCTTCCTACCTGATCAGGCCCACTCTGCCTTCCCATGTTTCGACCAACCAGACATCAGGGCAAGGTTCACCACCACCGTGAATGTGCCGGAAGGCTGGAAGGCGATGTTCAGTGACGGCACGAACCCCATTCCCACTTACCTTTATTCGTTTGTAGTTGGAAAATTCGAGGAGAAGGCGGCCGTTCGCGATGGTTATCCGATACGTGCTCTTTACCGGGAGACAGATCCAAAGAAGGTGGCGCAATTGGACATCATCTTCAGCGAGATTGCAAAATCCATGAAATGGATGGAGAGCTATACAGGCATCAAATGCCCGTTTAAGGAGTATGGTCTGGCCATCTTGCCTGACTATCCCTTCGGTGGAATGGAACATCCAGGAGCTTTCCAGATTAATGAATCACGCCTATTGCTTGAAAAGAACGCCTCAAAAGAAGAGGAACTCAAACGAGTGGAATTGATTGCCCACGAGACCGCACATCTCTGGTTCGGAAACATTGTCCAGCTGAACTGGACGGAAAATCTCTGGGAGAAGGAAGTGATTGCCAACATTATGGCATCGAAAATCACCCGTAAACAGGTGGACGCCAAGGAGAGTGACATGAACTTCCTTGTCACTTACCAGAACAGCGCTGTCGCCTTAGACCGCACAGATGGAACACACGCCATCGAACAGCCTTCTATCGTTGATCACACGACCTTGCTCTACGATAACATTATATATAATAAGGCAACGGTGATGATGCGCTCTTTGGAACAGATCATGGGTGCCACTAAGATGCAGAGTGGTCTGCGCAGCTTCCTCCAAAAATACTATTTCAAGGATGCTACCTGGGAGGATTTGATTGAAATCCTTGACAAGCAGAATCCTACCGTCGGCGTTCGTCAGTTCTGTGAGGTATGGGTCAAACAGAAGGGTATGCCCATCATCAATACTACATATAAAGATGGACAACTCGTTGTTTCTCAGACCGACCCCTTCGGACGTGGTCTTTGCTGGCGTCAGAAGTTTGTCATACAGGTAATCTATGATCTGGCTCAAAGTCGTACGATTGTCGTCGACATGCAGAAGCCCATCATGACCTATAGCCTGAAGAACGGCAAACCCAGCTATATCATTCCCAACTACAACGGCCAGGGCTATGGCATCTTTACCCTCGATGATGACTACGCGGAGATCCTACCCAAACGTCTTATCACAACACGTAACGACCTGGCGCGCTATTCTTTGTTGAATACCATCCATGACAACTATCTCCAGGGCAAGGTGGCACCTTCACATTTCGGCGAACTTTACCGTTTTATGATGAAGGAGAAGAACCCCATCATCATGCAGACAGCCATCGACAACATGTTTAAGATAGCCACAGACATGCAACCCGAACAGCGCAAGACGCTTGAGCTCTGTATGATGGATCTCCTGGGTGAGAACAAATCGAAAGATTGTCGTCAACTCATCTTCCGGAAAATGGCTGCCAACGCCACCTCACCTGAGGTGCTCACTCAGTTAGAAATGGTTTGGCAGCAACACAATGACCCGCTCTTCGATGAACATGACTATATGGAGATGGCCTATCGTCTGGCTATCACGAACCCAACCCGGTGGCAGGAGATACTTTCCACTGAACGAGCCCGTCTGAAAACCGAAGATTTACAGAATGAATTCGACTTTATCAGTCGTGCTTGCAATCCTGATGCTTCTAAACGCAATGACTTGTTTAAGAAACTGATCAAAAAGGATAACCGCAAGGAGGAAGATTGGGCCGTCCACGCGCTGAAACTATTGAGCACAGATGTCTATGAACAAGATTGTCCCAATTATGTATCTCAGAGCCTGGCTAACATGAAATATCTGCAGCAGACCGGCGGCATTCGCTTCCCTGATTATTGGCTGGAGTCATTATATGACAGTCAGAAGAGCAACGCAGTCAAACAGACTACGGAGAATTGGCTGAACAACCCGAAGACGGATTGTCCAGAGGAACTTCGTAATAAGGTGTTGGTGGCTTCATGGCTGATGAGAAACCAGAAGCCATATGTGGAGCGCCCCAAGCCTGCTGTCGTCACGAAACCCAAAACCACAGCCAAGAAGGCTGCTCCCAAGACAACTGCCAAACGCAAGAAATAAAAACAAATTTAAGAAAATATGATACGTTTCTTTCAGACCCCACAACAAACGGTGATCGCCACGGAGGTTGATCACACACTGAGTGAACAGGAAATCAAGGAATTAAATTGGCTGTATGGCGAGGCAACGATGCTCGAGGCTGACCTGCTCGATGGATTCTTCGTTGGTCCACGCCGCGAAATGGTAACCCCATGGTCCACCAATGCCGTAGAGATCACACAAAACATGGGACTCAAAGGCATCAGCCGTATCGAAGAGTACTTTGCCGTTGACAGCAAGGACGCCGAACACGACGAGATGCTGCAGCGTATGTACAATGGTCTCAATCAAGACATCTTTACAATTAACATCAAACCAGAACCCATCAAGTATGTGGATAATCTGGAGGAATACAATGAACAGGAAGGTCTCGCTCTCTCGCCTGAGGAGATTGAATATCTCCACGGACTGGAGAAACAGAACGGCAGACCTCTTACAGACTCTGAAATCTTCGGTTTCGCACAGATTAACTCAGAGCACTGCCGTCACAAGATCTTCGGTGGCACCTTCATCATCGATGGTAAGGAAATGGAATCCTCGCTCTTTGCGATGATCAAGAAAACCACTCAGGAGAATCCCAACAAGATTCTCTCGGCCTATAAGGATAACGTAGCTTTTGCACAGGGACCTGTCGTTGAGCAATTCGCCCCGAAAGACCAAAGCACCAGCGACTGGTTCCAGGTAAAGGATATCGAAAGCGTCATCTCGCTAAAGGCTGAGACACATAACTTCCCCACTACCGTAGAACCCTTCAATGGTGCCGCTACTGGTACTGGTGGCGAAATCCGCGACCGTATGGGTGGCGGTGTAGGTTCGTGGCCTATTGCCGGTACTGCCGTCTATATGACGGCCTATCCACGTATGAAGGATGATGATAAGGTTACGCGCGATTGGGAAGACATCCTTCCCGTTCGTCAGTGGCTCTATCAGACACCTGAGCAGATTCTGATCAAGGCTTCCAATGGAGCTTCTGATTTCGGAAACAAGTTCGGTCAGCCGTTGATTTGCGGTTCAGTGCTTACATTTGAGCACCAAGAACCCGATGACACGAAATACGCTTACGATAAGGTTATCATGCTGGCAGGTGGTGTAGGTTACGGCACCAAACGCGACTGCCTCAAGAAGGAGCCCCAGAAGGGCAACAAGGTGGTCGTCGTTGGTGGTGACAACTATCGCATCGGACTCGGTGGCGGTTCTGTTTCCTCAGTTGACACTGGCCGCTATAGCAATGGCATCGAGCTGAATGCCGTCCAGCGTGCCAACCCCGAGATGCAGAAGCGTGCCTATAATCTGGTACGTGCCCTCTGCGAGGAGGATGTCAACCCCGTGGTTTCTATCCACGACCATGGTTCTGCCGGTCACCTGAACTGCCTCTCTGAACTTGTCGAGGAGTGTGGTGGTGAGATTGATATGACCAAACTGCCCATCGGTGACAAGACGCTCTCAAGCAAGGAGATCATTGCCAATGAGAGTCAGGAGCGTATGGGCTTGCTCATCGACGAGAAGCATATCGAACATGTACGCCGCATTGCAGAGCGTGAGCGTGCGCCGCTGTATGTTGTTGGTGAAACCACTGGCGACGCTCATTTCTCATTCAAGCAGGGTGATGGCGTGAAGCCATTCGATCTGGATGTTGCCCAGATGTTCGGACACTCGCCCAAGACCATCATGCGCGACAACACCGTTGAGCGACACTATCAGAATGTGACCTACAGTCAGGATAAGATCAACGAATACCTCGAGCGCGTACTCCAGTTGGAGGCTGTGGCTTGTAAGGACTGGTTGACGAATAAGGTTGACCGCTCCGTGACAGGTAAGATTGCCCGTCAGCAGTGTCAGGGTGAACTCCAGTTACCTTTGAGCGACTGTGGTGTCGTAGCCCTCGACTATCGTGGTGAGAAAGGTATTGCCACCGCCCTCGGACATGCACCTCAGGCAGGCTTGGCTGATCCTGCTGCTGGTTCTGTCCTTTCTGTGGCCGAGGCCCTGACAAACATCGTATGGGCGCCATTGGCTGAAGGTATGGACTCACTGAGTTTGTCAGCCAACTGGATGTGGCCCTGCCGCTCACAGGAGGGTGAGGATGCCCGCCTGTATGCAGGAGTGAAGGCCCTCTCCGACTTCTGCTGCAACTTGCACATCAACGTACCCACAGGTAAGGACTCTCTTTCACTCTCACAACAATATCCTAACGGTGAGAAAATCATCTCTCCAGGAACGGTCATCGTATCAGCAGGTAGTGAGGTAAGTGATATTAAGAAGGTTGTATCACCCGTATTGGTCAATGATAAGAACGCCTCTCTCTATCATATTGACTTCTCATTCGATGAGCAGCGCCTTGGTGGTTCTGCCTTCGCACAGAGCCTGGGCAAGGTGGGCGACGATGTGCCTACGGTAAAGAACCCCGAGTATTTCGCTGACGCTTTCATGGCCATCCAGCAACTCATCGAGAAGGGTTGGATCATGGCAGGTCACGATATCTCTGCCGGCGGTCTCATCACCACCCTATTCGAGATGTGCTTCGCCAACACAAAGGGCGGTATGCATATCAACCTGCACGACATCTGCAAAGATGGCGACATCGTCAAGGCCCTCTTCGCAGAAAACCCCGGTGTCATCATCGAGGTTTCCGACGAGCACAAGCAGGAGTTCAAGGACTTCATGGAGGAACAGGGTGTTGGTTTTGCCAAAATCGGTTATCCCGTTGAAGAAGCCCGCACCATCGTGGTGAAGGCTGGCGATATAGAGCAGACTTTCGATATCGACGCACTCCGCGATATCTGGTACAAGACCTCTTACCTCCTCGATCGCAAGCAGAGTTTCAATGGCAAGGCTAAGGAACGTTTCGAGAACTATAAGAAGCAGCCCATCGAGATGAAATTCCCCAAGGGCTTTACCGGCACACTCGCTCAATATGGTCTCAATCCCGACCGCCGTCAGCCTTCGGGCATTAAGGCCGCCATCATCCGTGAGAAAGGCACAAACGGTGAGCGTGAAATGGCTTATATGCTCTACCTCGCAGGCTTCGATGTAAAGGATGTCATGATGACCGACCTCATCTCAGGTCGCGAGACCCTCGAGGAAGTCAATCTCATCGTCTTCTGTGGCGGTTTCTCCAACTCCGACGTTCTCGGTTCTGCCAAGGGTTGGGCTGGTGCCTTCCTCTTCAACCCGAAGGCCAAGGAGGCGCTCGATAAGTTCTATGCCCGCGAGGATACGCTCTCACTGGGTATCTGTAATGGTTGCCAGCTGATGGTAGAACTCGGCCTCACAGGTGCGAAGGGTGCAAAGATGCTGCACAATGACTCGCATAAGTTCGAGAGTGAGTTTATCAGCCTCAGTATTCCACAGAACAACAGTGTGATGTTCGGTTCGCTCAGCGGTTCTAAGCTCGGTCTCTGGGTGGCTCATGGCGAGGGAAAGTTCCATCTGCCTGAGCCTGAAAGCAGTTACAACATCATTGCGAAATACAACTACCCTGGCTATCCTGCTAATCCGAATGGCTCTGACTACAACGTGGCAGGTCTCTGCTCGACCGACGGTCGTCATCTCTGCATGATGCCCCACTTGGAGCGCGCCTTCTTCCCCTGGCAGAACGCCTGGTATCCGAAAGACCGTCTGGGCGACGAGGTTACCCCATGGATTGAGGCCTTTGTCAACGCCCGTAAATGGATTGAGCAGCGATGAACATCTATTGGGAATCGTTCAGGACTTTCTTTAAGATTGGCATATTCACCCTCGGTGGTGGATATGCCATGATTCCTTTGATAGAAGAAGAGGTGGTCAACAAAAAACAGTGGGTTTCAAAGGACGAGATGCTCGACCTCATCGCCATCGCCCAGAGTTGCCCAGGTGTCTTCGCCATCAACATCGCCACCTTCGTCGGCTATAAATTAAATAAGGTACGCGGAGCCATTGCCACCACCATCGGCACGGCCCTACCCTCTTTTCTGATCATCCTGGCCATCGCTATCTTCTTCAGCCAGTTCAAGGACAACCCCACCGTAGCAGCCATCTTCCGGGGCATCCGTCCAGCCGTTGTCGCTCTCATTGCCGTACCCACCTTCCGTCTGGGTCAGCGAGCCAAACTCAACCGCTACACCATATGGATCCCCGTCGCTTGCGCCCTCGCCATCTGGGCCCTCGGTGTCTCTCCCATCTACATCATCATTATCGCTGCCCTCGCCGGATATATCTACGGTATGTACATCAAACCTACTGAGTCATGATCTTCCTGTCGCTATTCATCACCTTCTTTGAAATCGGCCTGTTCGGATTTGGCGGCGGCTACGGCATGCTCTCCCTCATCCAGCACGAGACCGTCGAGAGTCACCATTGGCTCTCCACCGCCGAGTTCACCGATATCGTCGCCATCTCGCAGATGACCCCCGGTCCCATCGGCATCAACTCCGCCACCTACTGCGGCTATACCGCTATTCATAATGCCGGCTATGGCCACCTGATGGCGACGCTCGGTTCTGCCACCGCCACTTTTGCTTTGGTGCTGCCCTCGCTGATACTGATGATTCTGATTAGCAGGATGTTCATGAAATATATGAACACCCCTCTGGTACAGTCTGTTTTTACAGGCTTACGTCCAGCCGTCGTCGGCCTCCTTGCTGCTGCAACCCTTCTGCTCTGTAACCGCGAGAACTTCTCCACCCCAATGGAAAATCCCTGGCAGTTCTGGATCAGCATCGCCCTTTTCCTCGCCACCGCTTTCGGCACTGGCTATCTGAAGATCAACCCCATCCGCATGATCTGCTACGCAGGCCTCGCAGGTCTGCTCTTACTTTACTAAACGATTATGAGACAATTACTGAGTATCATCCTTTCTGTCATCGGAGGCGGGTTCCTCACGATGGCATCAGCGGCAACGCTCCCTTTGATTCAAAATGTCAATGCCTACGAGAGCATGTCACTCAACGGTGAGTGGAACTACATCGTCGATGTGCAGGAAGAGGGTTATTACGACTATCGTATGAATCCCACACGCTGGGGATTCTTCCAGAACGCCAAGCCCCAAAAGCCTGAAGACCTGATTGAATACGACTTCGACAAGTCGCCCACGATGAAGATTCCTGGAGACTGGAATACGCAGGATGAACGGTTGTTCTTCTACGAGGGAACGGTTTGGTTCAAGAAGAGTTTCCAAGCCACGCCGATGAAGGACATCCGCACGCTACTCTACTTCGGAGCCGTGAACTACGACTGCCATGTGTATGTGAACGGCAAGAAGGCCGGGCATCATATCGGCGGATTCACGCCTTTCAACTTTGATGTCACCGCCCTGCTGAAGGAAGGAGAAAACGTAGTGATTGTGAAGGTTGACAATAAACGCCATGCTGAGGATGTGCCCACGCAGATTTTCGACTGGTGGAACTACGGTGGCATCACCCGCGACGTCAGACTCGTCAAGGTAAAACCCGTGTATCTTGAAGATTATAACCTCCAACTCACGAAGGCCGATGCCAAAGCCAAGCAACGCGAGATTTCCTTCTCTGCCCGGCTGAACAAGGCGGAAGCCGGACATAAGGTCGTAGTCTTCATCCCCGAATTAAAACTCGAACAACAACTAACCACCGATACCGAGGGAAAAGTCAGCGGCACCCTAAAGGTCAATGCCAAGAAACTGGCTCTCTGGTCACCTGCCTCGCCAAAACTCTACCGCGTGGATATCTCACTGAACAACTCGACCATCAGCGACGAAATCGGCTTCCGTACCATTGAGACCCGCGACAAGCAGATTCTGCTCAACGGCCAGCCCATCTTCCTCAAGGGTATCTCCATCCACAACGAGAAACCCAATGGCGGCGGTCGCGCCAACTCTGCCGAGGATGCCCGCACGCTCCTTGGATGGGCCAAGGAATTAGGCTGTAACTTCGTACGTCTGGCCCACTATCCGCATCATGAGGAGATGGTGCGTGAGGCTGAGAGGATGGGTATCCTGGTGTGGTCGGAGATTCCCGTCTACTGGACCATCGCGTGGAAGAACCCAAAAACCTACGAGAATGCCCAGAGCCAGTTACGCGACATGATCAGCCGTGACCACAACCGCGCCAACGTCATCATCTGGAGCATCGCCAACGAGACGCCCCACTCTCCTGAGCGCGACACCTTCCTCGGCAACCTTGCCCAATATGCCCGAAGCCTCGACAACACCCGCCTTATCTCCATGGCAATGGAGGTAACTGGAGCCTCCAACTACGTCAACCGCCTCAACGATAATATGAACCAATACGTCGACGTCATCAGTTTCAATCAATATATCGGCTGGTACCGCGATGTAAACGATGCCCCGAAGATGCGCTGGGAGATCCCTTACAACAAACCGGTCATCGTCAGTGAATTTGGTGGTGGCGCAAAATACGGTTTTCATGGGGAAAAGAACCAACGCTGGACAGAGGAGTTCCAGGAAAACCTCTACATCGAGAATTGTGCGATGCTCGATAAGATAGAAGGTCTTGCAGGCACAACCCCCTGGATCCTGAAAGATTTCCGTTCGCCTCGTCGTCTACTCACTGACGTGCAAGACTACTACAACCGTAAAGGTCTCTTCAGCGACAAGGGTGAGAAGAAGAAGGCTTTCTATGTACTGAAGGAATGGTATGAAAGGAAATGATAAAAAGAATCCTGATAAACAATACAAAAACAAATAAAAATGAAAAAAGTATTGACTATCTTTTTGTTATTTGTCTTTGCTAAAACAATGACCGCACAAACACAGGAACGAAAAATCTCCGTTACTGATAATATAGCGTACAGAACCGACGTAGGGCCGAGTACCGTACTCGACCTGGCCGAACCGCTCTTCGGACCTCAGCATGACTGGCAGTTGAAGGGTAAGCAGGAGCACAAGCGAATCTTCATTGACGGTGATTTGACTGGCTATGATAACTGGACCATCCAGCATAAGAATTTCGTTCAGGATAAGGATTTCGTGAAGGGGGCCGACGTGGGATTCCTGACGATGCAGGAAAAGCGGGGCGTCGTATTCCACGATCGTAACGGGCGCGAGCGCGAATGTCTGGAACTGCTGAAGAACGACTATCAGATATCGGCTATCCGGATGCGCGTATGGGTGAATCCCCGTGACGGCGACTGCGACAAGTTTGCACTCTTAGCTATGGCCAAACGAGTAAAGGCACTCGGTATGGACCTGATGGTGGATTTCCATTACAGTGACTGGTGGGCAGACCCTGCCAAACAACCTATTCCGAAGGCATGGCTCAGACATACGTTCGAAGAGATGAAACAGGATGTGCGCAACCATACGATAGAGGTGCTCTCGCTACTGAAGGAGAATGGCATTGCGCCCCGATGGGTACAGGTGGGTAACGAGACGACAAATGGCATGCTCTGGAGTGTAAAGACAAATGAGCAAGGCTGGGAAATAAAAGACTCTTTGGGACATAGCATCATCACTCATTCGATGGGACATATCAAGACCGAACCGCAGCAGTATGCCGGCTTTATCCGTGCAGGCTACGATGCCGTGAAGGAGGTATTCGCTGATGCCATCGTCATCGTGCATCTGGACCGCGGTCACATACAGAACCTCTATGACCACAACCTCGATACGATCTTGAAATACGGTGGCAAGTTTGACATGATAGGCATGTCGCTCTATCCCTATTGGGCGATGGACGGTCATCCTGAACTGAAAGCCGACGACATCATCACCGACTGCATGAAGAACATCCGTCATGTCAGCGAGAAGTATCATTGCGACGTGATGATTGTGGAAACGGGCTACGAGGTGGATGAACGTCATCCGGAGAAGATGGAAGAGGGACGCCGGCTGCTGGCCCGGGTCGTTCGGGAGTCTCGCGGTGAGACCAACGGCCGTTGCCGGGGTGTGTTCTATTGGGAACCACAATGTCTGCCTGGTGGCTATAAACTCGGTGCTTTCGACAGCAAAGCTGCTCCGACGGCGATTATGGACGGATTCTTGCAATAGGGTTGTTCATGGCTGGGAGCCGGATTGGAATATATCGTAATCTTCGTTGTAGACAGGCGACTGGATAGGCTGTCTTCCTGTCTTCCATGCCTTGCAGGGTGTTGATTAGTCCGTCTAACAGGAAGTCGGTATTGGAAGTTATCCTCAAAGTAGATTTCCTTCCAGTAGCCTTTCTCTAAAGCGAAGAGACGGATTTGTTTGGGGCATTTGCCTTTGTACATTGAAAAATAATCCAAAATTAAGGAGAATGCTTTTGTTGGCCTTCTATGTTCTCAAGAAATGGTATGAAACCAAATAACATTTAAAAAGCCCCGCTTGATTGCGAGGCTTTTATGTTTTTACTCCCAACGGAATACGGCACCGTTTCTGCGCGCTGGGTCAGAGCCGGAGAAGTCCATCGAATAGGGACTGCCCGTGGTGGGACTCTTGCCAATGTAGCGATGGGTGCGCATCGACATGAGCATAAACTCATGATTCAGATAATCCTGCCACATAAAGACTTCGGCTTTCGACGCATCGGTTGTCAGCCGTACATCGCCGGCAATGCCATAGCCTGACACGAAGACATAACGGCCGTCTTCGCACTGGAGAATCACCTGACCCTGACCCTTGTCGATAAGACGGAAACGGGTCTGAGGACTCTTGTCAGAGGCTTCTGTGTCGTAGAGCAGTCCATGAGGCAAGGCGATGGCGGGTTTACCTGTGGCAAGGTTGATTATGCGAAACCAGCGGTCGGCGGCCGAAGGGGAAGCCAAGGTCTTGCCATAAGGGATATTCCCGCTACGGTCGGCCTGGGGTTCTTCAACGGTGAAGTTGTCGAACTCTGCATAACCGCCCTTCTGCCCCTTATGATTGAAAGCGAAGAGAGCATGGCGTGAACCTTGGAAAGATATGAGCTGATAAGAGAGCGGCATCTCTCGGCCCACCTGATGATAGACCTCTCCATCGAGCGAATACTCATAGTGCGCACAGTCGTGGTCATAGTCGCCCACCATGCGGAGCCAAACTTTTTTGATGGCCCCATCTGTTGCGGCAATACCTAAGGTCACGGTGTCGTTGATGGCTTGCTCGAAACAGCGCAGATGCAGGCGTGCGTCGTCCTTGGTGATGCCAATCCAGGAACATGGCACATTGATATTGCCCAGTCCTGCCACATCGCCATCCTTCAGGCCCTTGGTGTACAACTCAACGGTAGCGATAGAGGTTGGACCTATCACGCGCTGGGTGAGGGTGTTGCGAGCCCACATCAGCTGTTCAGCAGGCATCGACTGCAAACGAAGACGACCATTCTTCAGGCTCCATTTGGTATCATCGGGATTGTGGTTCCATTGCCAGATACGGCCGAGGGCCTTGCCGTTGAAATCCTCATTGCGATTGTAGGGAGCTTTAGGAAGACTAGGCAGACTAGATGGACTAGAGACATTAGGCTTCAGCCAGGTGCGGGGGGCGCGGCCTAAGTTGCCTTCGAGACCTAGCATGGGCCAGCCGTCCTTCCAGGTGATAGGCGCAAGGGTAACGGTACGGCCGATAGAGTGGAAGTCCATCATCAGAAGGGCCCACCACTGACCACTCTGATCCTCGACGATGCCACCCTGATGGATATTGGTACAGGCAGTGGCATCCTTGTCTACCTCGGGAATACCAAACTTTGCACCATCTTGTCCGATGCGGTATTTCTCGCCACGAGGCACCTGCGTCAGTGATGCCGCATGATAACCAAACGTCTCATCGGCGGTGATGGTAATAGTCTCGTAGGGTCCCCAAATGCTCTTCGCACGGGAACAGAGGGTACGACCATTAGGACGGTAGTCGGTGGAAATGAGGTAATACATACCGTTGATCTTATACATATGATGACCCTCGCCAACGGCATTGCCCTCAGGGATGATCGTACGCTCCGTCTCTTCGATAGGACCGCTCATGTCGGACTTCAGTTCTGTACACTTTACCTCGCCATAGCCATGAATGGCATAGATTTTCCCGTCATCATCGAAGAGTACACTAAGGTCGTAGATACGCCCCTGCATATTATGATGCTCCCACGGACCACGGATATCCTTCGAGGTATAACACTGTAAGCCTTTACCATTAATATTAGTAAAGACATAGAACTGCCCTTTGGCATATCTGATAGCAGGAGCCCAGACGCCCTGGCCATAGATCTCCTGATGGTTCTTCAACGAGAAGGCGTCGTCAGCAAAGTCGAAGCGGTCGAAACAGTATGAGATATTCTCCCAGTTCACCAGGTCCTTCGAGTGCAGGATGACCAGACCTGGCACAGTGTGCATGGTGGTACCTGCCAGATAGTAATCATCGCCTACCCGCAGAATATCCGGATCGGAGAACTCATCATAAAAGAGTGGGTTTGTGAATGTACCGTTGCCGTTATCAGCTGTCCACGACTGACCGTAACACGGACTCATAAAAAAGTGAAAAGCAAAAAGAATATGTATTGCTATTAACCAACTATTTCTAACTAACTTATCATTTCTTACATTTTCACACATAACTCTTTTACTTTTCACTTTATATTTTTAACCTTTTTACTTTTTTATCTTCCCAACGTCGGCCAACCATCTGACGTCCATGTAATAGGTTGCTGAATAAGAATAGAAGCACCTTGGTGGGCGATGCTATAGCCATGACAGATAAAGATGTCCTGACCATCAAAACGGTATACAGCACAATGGCCGGCGGCCTCATACGCCTTTTTGTCACCTTCAAGGAAGAGATTACCTCCACCATAACACATGTCAATACCCT